>ENA-OWPI01000588-OWPI01000588.1-marine-metagenome-genome-assembly--contig:-NODE-588-length-49277-cov-12.161362_pt1 | contig 49277 bp, 29 predicted proteins | sample MGYA00238138_ERZ651775 | MGnify/ENA primary metagenome ERZ651775 (study PRJEB26906, sample SAMN06265043) | marine metagenome | isolation source: Helgoland LTER site | place: Germany:Helgoland, sampling...
TCGACGGAAACTTGAGCGTTTCTGGGAGTTTATTCATACAAGATCGAGATCTCGCGGAGTACGAGGACAGAGTGTCGAGTCTTGAAAATGCAAAGTACGAGGAAAGGGTGGCGTATCTTGAATCGGTGATTCAAAGCCACGCGAGCGCTCTTGCCGGAATGAGCGGCTCGAGCGCATCTCCACCGAAATGCATACCTCCCGGTGGGGATAAGCTCAGGTTTGATGGCGAGAAATGGATTTGCGTGTGCATAAACTCGTACTATTACGGCGACGAGTGTCAGTATAAGACACCGTACGAACCGGTGACTGAGTATATTGAAGGTACGAGCCAAGCAATCACCGGTTCGTACGGTATACCTAATGGTTTATATGCTGCGGTGCATTCATGCCTCAGTGAGGCACCAATAGACGGGTTGTGTTACAAAAGTCCACACGGACCAATGCCTGAATGGAATGTAAGTCTCGTCACAAATATGATGTACTTATTCTCTGTGGATTCCAGCAATTGCGTGAAGGGGGGAGAGCCTCTAAGGGGAGATGGCTCTTGCTGGTCTTGGGCACAACATAATCCTGACATTTCTAAATGGGATACATCATCAGTTGTGAACATGAAAGGAATGTTCAGAGGTGGGAGCACATATTTTACTGATTTCAACCAAGATATTAGTGGGTGGGATACATCGAGTGTGACGGATATGGCTCAAATGTTTTATGGTGCGAGTAAATTTAATCACTACGTCGGGGACTGGGACGATTCTAAAGTTGGTTATTATTCTTATGCCTTTACCTACGCCACAGCGTTCCAGGCAAAATATACCTGCGCGAGTTCTTCTTCGCAATATGTCAAACCTTCATCGTGCAAGACCGTGCGTTCTACGTGGATTGCGCCTCCGCCTCCGCCGTCGCCACCTTTGCCGCCTCCACCGCCTCTATCGCCGCCGACTGATTCTGTCACGATAAACGGTAAACAACTTTACCAAGACTCGGACGGATGGATTTTGTTACTCGCGTATGAACACAAAGCTGGAGAAAATAACGCGTTGGTCTCGAAAACGGCTCCGTCGTCGCCGACCGAAGGGTATTCGCACATTTGGCTCGAGGATTTGGGTTTGGCTGCGTCTGATGTAGACAGCGTGAAGTTTTATTGTAAAACGTCCGCGCATTCTCGCGTGATGCATTTTTCGTCGAGCACGGATTTTGTGAAAAATGCTATCGTTGACGGAAGTTGTGCGGGAAATCAAGCTTCCTACTGGAATTCCGGTACGACTAAATTTGATGATCACACTACGAATCTTCCAGATGCAACAGCGGCGGTGTACGGAACGGATTTATTTGAATACCCTTTCTTTAGTGCAGGGAGTTATCACTGGGCCATAGGTGCGCTTGACAGGGGTCAATATCGTTGGGAATGCGACGACTTTGCCTGGAATTCTGCCGACACTCTCCACCAGATTTGGTTCAAACGCAAGTCTTCCAGTGGCGCGTAAGAAATCGAATTTATCCGCACGTGTCGTAAGACTCTCACCGTTTCGGATGTTAACCACGACGGGTGGACTGATCTCATTGTTTCAGGCGCAAAAGTTTCCGTCTTTATCAATCAAGGTTACAAAGGCGAGTCGAACTACATCGTAAAAGATGGTCAACAAGTCATACTTGATCCAAACCCAACTTGGGCTGATCCGCACATGACGCTAAAGGATATGGACGGCGACGGCTCCCTCGACCTCGTCACGCCCTGGCATATTTGTTGGAACAACGCTGGAAATTAACATCGTAACCGCGATCGTGCGTTCCAAGATAGCCGATGCGTGCATCGCAACTTATTCCATCGTTTTAAACAGCACAGCACATAACATGAACACCTCGTGAAGCGCGCGCGCTTTCTGCCTCTTTTCCTCCTTTTTTTTTGTTGTGCTTCTTGACCATGCACCTCTTGTTTGTTTTGTTTGTCTGGCGACTTTTAAAATCAAACAAATTTTTCGCCTCTCACATTTCGCCACTCCATTAAACGCAAACGCGCGAGAGAGGTACCCGTTCCTCGTTCGATGCTACTGGCAGCAAAAAGCTAAAAGCAAGGTGCGTTTCTTCATCGCCGTCTCACTCTTTCGTCGTTTTATTCAATCCACCGCGGGAAGGAGAGAGAAAGAGAGAGAAAGAGAGAGAAAGCGATCGTCGTTTGTGTTCGTTGTTTTTCGTGCTGCGCTCAACGACGATTCTTTCTTTTCCCCGGAAATCTTTCCTCCTTTCTCTTCTTCTTTGTCTTCTTCTTTCGAAGCGCGCGCAGACTGAACGCGATGCGAGAGAGAGAGAGAGAGAATCATCGATAGCTGACATGAACGATCTTCTCGTTACGAACGAACAGGTTGCTCTTCGGCGCGAAAACGCGAACGTTTTCCTCTTAAAATTTGCGCATACGAGGGTTAGTCTTTTAAGTTCTATTGATATAAATATGACGACGACGACGACGAGGAGGAGGAAACAAAAACGATCCTCCTCTTCTTCTCTTCATTCTTCTTCTTCATCGTCATCGGCACCTTCTTCATCTTCTTCTCCCTCGCGTCGAGCGATGATGACGCTCCTTCTGCTCCTTTTCGGGACTATTTCTGACGTATTCGTCGTTCGCGCGACGTGGCCGATCGTTCGGTACAAAAACGGGACGGTCGGGGTGAAGAACGACGGCGGCACGGTAAAAGTACAGAGTACGGATTTAATCGTCGACGGAAACTTGAGCGTTTCTGGGAGTTTATTCATACAAGATCGAGATCTCGCGGAGTACGAGGACAGAGTGTCGTTTCTCGAGACAGCTTTAGGAATCTCAGAGCTGGGAGATGGAACGAGTGCATCTTTTGACTGTGAATCAATTATTATGGACGGACCAACAAGTTTACAGGATGATTGGGAATGCGTTCCCATTGGAGGAGACTGTTCTTTCGATGCGTCTACTCAGGAGTGGGTACTTACGAATGGAGGTGTTTTGCGCTCAAAAGAAGAATATGCAATCCTTGCAAATGGAGAAATATCCGTGCAGGCGACTTCGAAAACGTCGAATTGCTACGATTACCTCATTATTATTTTGTACAGCAATTTTGATAGTGGCTCTGTATTGTTGACTGTTGGAGGCGAATTTTTTGGAGGGACATATGGCGGGATGGGAGGGCAACCTTACAATCAATTTAGAGGGAACGAGCGTTGTTTTGGCAAATCTCTTTTCTCTGCGAAAGCAAAAGTGAACTCGTGCAATCCAACCGAACCAGAAGTGCACAATTTTACGCACAGAATCGGCACAAATATGCTCGAGTTAAGCTCATGGTTTGTGAGTACCCCGGAAACAGTGGATGCTTATCAACTCGAGGAAGAAGTCCTGTGCGCCCAAACGGCACATATTCACCTTGTAAACAGAGATCTTGGTAATCCAGTTCGGAGAATTTCAGAAATTCGTGTGAAGGGTGAAAGGCAAAGCGCGAGTGCTTGTAATGCTTCAACGACGACGAGCGTCGTCTCCCAGCTCCAAAGTTTGACGCCACCGAAGTGCATGCGTCCCAGTTGAACGGGTTTGTTTTTCAACGGAACGAGTTGGATTTGCGAGTGCGTGCAGAATTCAACGCATGTTTATCACGGTGAGAGTTGTGAGAATACGTGCATACAAAATGCGACACAAATCTGGAACACCACGACGTCGAGCTGTCAAGAAATAGTGACGCAAGTCACTGATTCTGTCACGATAGTCACTGATTTGAATTGTGCCACAGTAGATGGATTAGGTACGTACGAGACAATTGGTGGTAAATCGATATACGTTTGTAACGGATACGCGCTTTTGTTAGCGTATAACCACGCCGCTAATGCCGAAGTCGTTGCTGTTGGATATAGCACGGGCGTGGCACCAACATCACCAGTATCCTCAAACGCGCACATTGTTGCTGATATGATAAATAAATCTATCGACGACATCGAGTCTGTGAAATTTTTTTGCAACACGACAAATCATGAACGGATCATGAACTTTCGCACTGAGAACGACAAGATTAGGAGTGCTATGGTAGATGGCGTGTATAATCCGGGATGCTCTAATTCGTGCACTTCAGCGGGACCCGATCTATCCACTGGATATACACTACTCGAAGGGCACACGACGCGTCTCCCCGCGACTACGACTAGATTACACAACACGGCAACTTCCAGAAATGACTTCGGAATATACTTCCCAATGTGGAACGGAGGGACGTGTGGTCATTGTCCCCCTTCCTATGGTTGGCATATTGGTGCTTATCGCGGCACCGGTGTTGATCCGATCACGGATTTTCAGTGTGACTCAGAGTCAATCGGCGAGACCGACGCCACCTCGCACCAGATTTGGGTAAAGTTTAAACAGTGACAAAATCATCTACAGTAAGTAGTATATAAACGGTGTTCTTACGTAGTAGTATTCTGTTCTCTCTCCTTTTCCTTTTTAATCAGGCCCGTTGTGTGTTTTGTATTCGTGTCTCGAGAAAAAAAATTGAAAAAAAGAAAAAAAAAAATTCGTTCTTTTTCTTCATTTCCAAGAAAGACTTTGAAGTCTTTTTTGCCTCTTTCCTCCCTCCCGCGGCATTCCACACAAAACAAAACAACGACGACAAAATTCTCCCGCTCTCTCCCAACTCCCAACTCTTTCTCTCTCTCTCGAGCTTTGCGCATCTTCGCGGAAAAGAGAACGGCTTTAAAAAGAGAGAGACGCGTCGTGAACATGCACCACCGCTGAACAACATCAGTGCACCTGTTGTTCATCACGAATAATACTAAAAATGCCGAGATTTCTTCGGGAAGGAAAGTCCGCGCATCCACTTTACTCGGGATTCGCCTCGAGCACTTCCCAAAAGCAAGACGAAGAGCAGAGCTTACTTTTAACATCATCTTCAGCATCATCAGCCTCTCGAAACAGCGACATCTCTCGAACCGAGAAGAAGAAGAATACTAATAACAACGGAAGAAGAAGAAGAAGAAGAGGACAAAGAGGAGCGTTTTCCTTCCAGACGATTCCTGAGAACGAAGCAGTCTTAAAGCGAGACAAGGAGGAAGACGAAGGAGACTATTATTACGACGACACCGAAGAAGAAGAAGATTACGAAGATTACGACGATTACGACGAAGATGAAGAAGAGGAAGAAGCGAAATACAGAAGAAATAACGGCGTCTCCCATAACAGCTCGAAAGTATACGTGAGGAACCTCTTCATCGTTGCGTTTATGATGATGATGTGCACGTTGGCGACGTGCGTCGGGATCGCGTCGGCGTACCGACCGTCGAGAACCGGGATGGTTGGTAGGCGGGACGTGCACCCGAACAAAAACGTGCACGTCGTGGCGGAAAGTTTTAGCGACGTGAAGGAGAGTAAGATGGTGATTGATGAGTACATAGAGAAGAAAAAAGAGAAGATGATGCGGGAGAAAGAGATGTTGGAGAAGATGAGCGAAAGCGACGGGGAGAGAGAGACGCCGGCGAGTGGTGCTGCGATTGAGACGAACGACGCGAAAAGCAGCGATTCTTCTTCTCCTTCTTCTTCTTCTTCTGAAAAAGGACGCGAGAGCCGCTCGAGAAAGAGCGCGAGTAGGAAAAATAGTAAAAAGATGAAAGCGGGAAAACAAGAACGAGAGGAACAATCGTCGACCGAGGAGGCCGAGGCAAAGACGACGACAATTGTGGAAAACATCACCCCGAAGACGCTTTTGGAAACCGTTCGCGACGTCAAGCACGTGCACGAAGCGGAAAAGAAGGTGAAAGAAAACGGCGGGAGTTTGATCGACGTCGTCGCCGAAATACAAGAGAAAGAGGAAGAGAGCGACGGGAGCGTCAACTCCTCTTCTTCGTCCTCTTCGAAAGCGGAGAAAGAAGGTGAAGGAGAAAGAGGAGGAGAAGAAGACAATCTCAACGACGACGACACCGATGATACCGACGAGACGACAACCGCAACGACCGCGGTTGTCCCCGGAAGCGTCGCCGTCCTCGGTCCTCAAACCAACGTAAAAAATAGCATAGAATCCATCGAGTTGATCAGCAACGCCACCTCCCAAAACGCCCAATCCTGGGGCATCGAAGACGGAGAGGAAAAGAACGACGACGAGGGAAATCCTGAGGAGGAAGAGACGACGACGACGAAGAGGAAAGTGAAAACGAAATTAAGGAGTAGCAGTAAAAACAAGAAAGAAAAACATTTGTCACCATCGTAGAAAGCGTTTAGAGCAGCGAAGAAGCACTTCTTTGAAACAAACAACAAGAGTAGAAATTCAACAGAAACCAAAACACTTTACACTTTTCCTTCCTTCGCCTTCTTTGTTGGACGAACGAATAATAAATCATTTAATACGAGCGAAAGAGCGCGAGAAAGAGCGAGACACACACATGCGCATCCCGGGTCCAGCGGGAGAGTTGCACGCGCGTCGCGCCGCCGCGCTTCGAGAGCAGGAGCAACGCGACGATAAAAACTTGAAAAACATTATTCAAAACGAACAACACCAACGACGGGGAGATGAAGAAGGAGAAGAAGGAGAAGAAGACAAAAAAGAAATAGACCATCGTCGTCTTCCGAAGAATGAAGCGAGTACTGCGAGTAAGAACAGAGCGAAGCGCGCGTTGTGGAAGAAATTGCTCGAGTACGATCCCGCATCGAAGAAGAAGAAGAATAAGGACGACGACGATTCGCTTTTCGAGCAAAAACAGTACCAAACCATCCAGTGGTTAAAAAACGGCGGATGGCGAAGCGGTCGATTGAGCAAAGGAAGATTTATCGTCGAAAAGGCGAAGAAGATAAAGAGGAAGAGTGGGATGCGCGTCTTTGGTGGTGGTGGAGGTAAAGGAGGAGATCAAAATCAAACGCGTGCATCATCATCATCGTCTTCTTCTTCGTTAAAAGTTTTCGATGGAAGTTTACTCGTATCGGACGAAAACGGAGATACGATGACGGCGACGTGCGACGGAGAGACGCTTCAGATGCTCCTCAATCATAAGAACGATGCAAAGAAGAGAAAGACGAGGGTAGGGATGATCGTCAAAGACGTCGCGGTGTTGAACGCGAGCGCGACGGAGCAACACTTGGTCTTGAAGAGGAAGAGTTTGGTGGAGATTTTCTTTCAAGAGGAAGAAGAAGAGGAAGAAGAGAAAGAAGGAAGCAGAGGCAAAGAAAACGCAGGTACAGTTTCGATAGACGTAGGTAGAGTAGAAAAAGCAGCGCCGCACTCGCAAGTGCCGCAACCGAAAGCAGTCTCCGCGTTCGCTTTGCAGGCGATGAAGCTCATGGAAAAGCGAAAAGCGAAAGCGGCGGCAAAGGCGGCGGAGGGCACTAAAAGTCAATAGTAATAGTATATATTGAATAACAACGAATAAATAGTTTTGCATGCGAATGCGCTTGAATGCTTTTGTCTTCTAATAAAAGTTCTCGTCGTCGTAACTCCCGCTACCTTGAGGCGGCACGCTCGTGTCGTAATCCGGGCCCTGGTATCCCATAATCTCGCCGTCGCGGTTGACGACGGCGTATTGGGACGATGCATCGTTTTCGTCTCCGTAGTTATAAAAATCCGCGTCGTCGTCTTCGTCTTCCCCTTCTCCATCGATGCCGCCGCCGTAATATAAACTCTCGTTTTCCTCTTCGTCGTCGTAATACTGATCTTCTCTTCGCAATCCGAGCTTTGCTTTCAGAGCGTTGCCGCACGACAAAATGGCTTCGTTGATTCGCACTTCCCAAATGCGAAACACAATGGCGGCGTAGGCATTGCACAGAATCCAAAACTGCTTCGGGATTTCCATCATCTCTTCTCTCGTAGCCGATTTCCACTCGGCTAAAGCCATCTCGGAAAACTCGCGTTCGATTTCCACCAACGCTTCTTCGCGTTCCGTGAGCGTTCGTTGTCCCGAACGCTGCATTTTTTGGTACCTTCTAAATCGGTCTCTCCGAATGCTTTGAATCAAGTTACCGAAGGAGGAAAGTATCGCAGAGAGGACTAAGCCTAACGCAAACGCGGGTACGATGTCCGTTTGGGCGATTCGCGCAGCCGTAGCTGGTAATTCCGCGACGACTTGAGTGACTTTTCTGTGCACCCGTTTGACGTTTTCAACCGAGTCTCTCGATGCTTGCGAAAAGACATCCGTGATGTGAACTTTGTTGTTGTATTGAAACGCAGGGCTGTCGTAGTAATAACTTCCTGGTCCTCCTACTCCTCCTCCGTTATCGAGAAAGTCGTCTCCGTAGTTATAATTACGTCGGGACTGAAACTGATTTTCAAACGCGGCGTCATCTTTCGGGTCTAAAGCGGGTTGACCGAAATACTGTTCCTCCTCCGCTCGCGAAAACTCTTGATCGCCGTAATAGCTTCTGTATTGCTGAGAAGGAGGTGCGCCGCCGTTCCATCGATCGTAATTCGTCTCCGCGAATCTCGACGACAACGGTACTCTTTGCTGATTCTGTTGTTGCTGTTGCTGACGAAGATAATTCGCCCTCGTCGCGTACTCCGCGCCGTAACTTCCGTAATTGTTGTTACCCGAAGGAGTCCGTCTGCCACCACTATTACTACTTTTATTATTATTATTATTACTACTAATACCATTACCACTCCCTCTTCGATCGTCAAACATGCTCGATTCGTAGCTCCCCGCCATAGACGTCGTCGATTCCAACCCACCTTGTTGTATCTGCCTCAACCAATCGTTTCTTCTCGTCAAATCGTCCGCGTATCGTTCACTCCTGCCGGCGTTTGGAACCGCGCCGGTCGTTTCTCTCGTGAACTCCAAAATAGCTCCAATCGACCGGTCCGAACTCGCGTGGCGAAACAACGGCCCACTCCCTCTCGGTAACGTGCAAATGGTTGGAAAACTTCTCGCGCGAAAATACTTCCCCGCGAATGCTTTTTGTTCCGGTGTTTTACACACTACTCTTTGCACTTCGATGGATTCGTCGCCGGCAAACATCGCCGCCATCGCCGCAAACGTCGGTTCCACTTGCTCGCAATACCGGCAATTCGTCGTTTCCACCAGCAACACGACGTTTTTGTCTCTGTTTGCTAACGTAGACGCTAATTCTCTCGTACTTTTCGTCGTCACGCTTCCTTTAATATTATTAGTATCGCTCGCGCTCTTCGATGAAGAAGACGCGCCGAACCGTCTGCTTCGTCTTTGACTGTCGTTGGTATTGTTCAACGTTCCCGGTCCGGTCTTCTCTTCGTATCGATCGTTCCCAGTCGCAGCAGCAGTCGCAGCAGTATCGTTGTTGTCGTTGTTGGTGGTGGAAGCAGCAGTGGCAATAGTGTCGCACCTCCTCCTTCTGTTCAGAACGGAGGAGGAGAATCCCCTCGTGCGATTAGTAGTACTTTTGCTACTCCTATTCGAAGTACTCCTCGTGACTCCTCCTTTTTGTCCTCCTTTTCCTCTTCTCCACGCCGTCGTCGTCGTCGTCGTTAAAGAAGAAGATGAAGAAGCAATCATCATCATCATCATAATTCAAATCGAGAATGTGTGTTTAAGTAATTCTCTCTCAAACTCTCTTTCTAATAATAATAATAATATATATACTATACCCGAGAGAGACAACGACGAAGAAGAACGAGGAGAGAGAAAAACGAGAGAGTGTTTCGATCTCTTCTGTTTTTTTTCTGTAAAACCGATTCTCTCTCTTCTGTCTTCTTCTTTTTTCTAAAGTGTGCGTTTTGTGTGTGTTGTTAATGGAGGAGAGAAGCGATGATGAGAGAAGCGAGAGAGGAAGAGGACGAAAAAAAAACTGACTTGATGAGACGACGAAACGAGATTGAATTTTTCTTTCTCTTCTTTTTTTCTGCTTTTTGGAGCACACGAGAGAATTTTATTGATGAGAGAAGAAGAAGAAGAAACAGAGAGGAAAAAAATTTGAAGAAGAAGAGCAAAGAAGAGAGAGAGAGAGAGAGAGAGAGAGAAAGAGAGAAAGAGCAGACGCGTCGTAATAAGAGAGAATTAAGAGCAAGACTTTATCCAAATTTTCTCTTCATTTAATACTAGACTCCAAAAGAAAGAGAGAGAGAGAGAGAGAGAGACAGTAGTTCATATGGCAACTTTGACGACCATCCCGGCTGCGCGTGTCGTTTCTTCTTCTTCTTCCGCCGTCGCGAGCAGCAGAAGGAGAGTCGTCGGTGGGAGGAAGTGTTGTTCTCTCTTCACTTCTTCTAAAAAACCCATTTCTCTTCGTGGTTCGCATTCCTTCTCGACGACGACAAAGACGACGTTAATAACGACGATGTCGTTGCGCCGCGCGTTTGCACGAAAGACGACGACGATGATAAAAACAACGACAACAACGAGTTGTTTCTTTTCGCGAACGTTAACGACGCGCGGAGCATCATCGTCTTCAAACTCTTCTTCTTCTTTAATCTTTAATCGGCAAAAAGGCTTGAAAAAGCTCAAAGCCGCAGCCGCAGCCGTCGGTGAGGAAGTCAACGCCGCCGAACAATCCGTCCCTTTGTTGACGTCGGACGAATCCGAAGATTTACTCAAAATACGACACTCTACCGCGCACATATTAGCCATGGCGACGCAAAAAGTCTACCCGAAAGCGCAGTGCACGATTGGACCGTGGATCGATCGCGGGTTTTACTACGATTTCTTTTATCCAGACCAAAGCTTCACGGACCAAGACTTGAAAACGATACAAAAAGAAATGTATAAAATCATTCGGAAAGACTATCCGATTCGAAGAGAGGAAGTGTCGAGAGAAGAAGCCGCGAGAAGGATTAAGGAAATCAACGAACCGTACAAGTTGGAGATTTTAGACATGATTAAAACCGAACCGATCACGATTTATCACATCGGCGACGAGTGGTGGGATTTGTGCGCCGGGCCGCACGTGGAGAGCACGGGGAAAATCGAGCAGAAAGGAATCAAGTTAGAAAGCGTGGCGGGAGCGTATTGGCGAGGAGACGAGACGAAACCGATGTTGCAAAGAATCTACGGGACCGCCTGGGAAAGCCAAGCGCAATTGCAAGCGTACGAGTTGTTTAAAGAAGAGGCGAAGAGAAGAGACCATCGAACGGTTGGTAAAGAAATGGGATTGTTTTCGTTGCAACAAGAAGAAGCTGGAGGCGGGTTGGTGTTTTGGCACCCGAAAGGCGCGTTAATGCGCCATCAAATCGAAACGTTTTGGAAGGATTTACACTTACAAAGAGGCTACGATTTAGTCTCCACGCCGCACGTGGCGAAAAGTGAGTTGTGGAAAACGAGCGGTCACAGCGATTTTTATAGCGAAAACATGTACCAACAGATGCAAGTAGAAGAGGAATCGTACCAGTTAAAACCGATGAACTGTCCGTTCCATATCGTCGTGTATAAAGACGGGTATTATTCGTACAGAGATTTGCCCTTACGATGGGCCGAGTTAGGAACGGTGTATAGATACGAAAGAAGTGGGACTATGCACGGTTTGTTTAGAGTCAGAGGTTTCACGCAAGACGACGCGCACGTGTTTTGTTTACCGGACCAAATCACCGACGAGATTACGAAAATTTTAGACCTGGTGGAGGAGGTGTTAGGGACGTTCGGGTTTAAAGATTACGAGGTGAACTTATCGACGAGACCGGAAAAAGCGGTCGGGTCGGACGATATTTGGGAACGCGCGGAATTGGCCTTGAAAGATTCCTTGAAACGCAAAAATTGGGACTACATCGTCGACGACGGCGGAGGCGCGTTTTACGGGCCGAAAATTGACATTAAAATTCTCGACGCGATTGGACGCAAGTGGCAATGTTCGACCATTCAGTTGGATTTCAACTTGCCCGATCGATTCGATTTGTCTTACATCGACCAAAACAACGAGAAACAACGACCGATTATGATTCACCGGGCGATTTTCGGTTCCTTGGAACGCTTCTTCGGCATTTTGACGGAAAACTACGCCGGTGCGTTTCCGGTGTGGATCGCGCCCGTGCAAGTTCGATTGTTGCCGGTGACGGATACCGTGGACGACTACATCCAACGCGTCGCGAACGACATGCGCGCGAAAGGTATTCGCGTCGAGGTGAAATCCGGCGAACGCATGAAGAAGCTCGTAAGAAACGCAGAAAAAGAGAAAATCCCAATCATGTGCATCATCGGTAAAGAGGAAGCGGAGAACGAAACTTTAGCCGTGAGAACGTACAAGAGTGGTGATATTGGGACGTTTTCGCTGACGGATGTCATTTCCAAAGTTGTGGAAGCGACGGAGGAAAAGAGCGAACACGCCTCCTTTTGAATCCATCATCATCTATTTAAAATTAATAAGACGGGGATTGTTTTTAATGTGTTTATTACTATTACTATCATCATCATCATCATCATCTACAGCTTACAGTATTCTTTTTGGTTTCTATTTCATTAACGAAGTTTTTTTGCTATCATATGTTGCTCCTATATATATCTAATAATCACGTCATCGGCGCGTCGTCGTCGTCCTCCTCCTCTTCCTTTTCTTGACTATTCAATCAATCGTCAAAATCGCTATTCTCGTCGTCCGAGTTCAAATCGAATTTCTTCCCCTGACGAATGTTCTTCACGCGTTCTTTCAAAACTTCCGCCGCGTGTTCGTCGTCTTCGCCGTTGTTTCTCGCTTTCAACGCGTACATTCTCTCCCCTTCTTCGTCCACCATCCCTTTACTTTGCAACACGAGTTTCACGTTTTTGGTCGGAAAATCATCCCCTCCTCCACCGAAATCATCCATCCCGACGATGTAATCCATCACTTTCTCTTTGCTCACTAAAGCTAGCGTAGGCAGCATGAATATCTTTAACTTTTCGGTTAAATATGGCGACTTTTCCGCGTCAATCTCGCAAAACAACGTTTCTAAATGCATCGGCGCTAACGCGCGCAAGTGTTTCGTCATCACTTTACACGGTTCCGAGTTGCGATAAAAATGACACACCATCTTCTCCTCTCCTTTCATTTTGCCGAAGAATTCTTTTTCGTCCAGTATTTGGTGCACTTCTCCGTGTTGTCGTTTCAGATATTCTTTTCTGTTCGATTGGTTTCCTCGCATTTCTTCCATGCGTTTGCGTCTCGCGTCTTCTAAATCTTCCTCGTTCAGTTTGGACATTTTATGAAGCTCATCGTCCAACTGTTGTTCCACTTGGTAGGCGGTTTTTAGAAGTTCGTTTTCAATCTATATCAATATGTTTAGTATATTGATTGCGTTAAATAAAGAATGAACGTCGTTCGGTTGTTTTTGTTCGTTCGTTCGTGATAAAAAGAGAGAGAGAGTAAGAAGTCAGTCCGTTGTCCGTCCGTCGTTCGAGAAGAGAGAAAGTCAAAGCTTTACAGAAGAGAGATGAATGATTTTTGAAAAATCCATCATCATCATCATCATCGTCCAAAAGACGACAACAAAAAGAAGCTTCGGTTTATTGCGCGCGCGCGATACTAATAACATAGAATATTTGAACGACGACAGAATTTTGACGCCGATGACGACGATGCAGACGACGACGTACCCGAGCTGCGACGTTTGCGTTCATCTCTTTCTTCGAAATTTTAGAGTACTATATCAGAGTCGTCGTCGTCGTCAGTTGTGAGGATGATGATTTTAGAGGAAAAAAAAAAGAGAAAAAAAACGAGTTCGTTCAAAAAATTTTCTCCTTTTTTTTGTAAGACCAGACGAAAAACAACAGTAAAAACTTGTGAATATGCGCGGTCGTGGTCCTTCTTTATCTGCGACATGTACGAGCACACCACCTCCTCCTCGCGCACGCTCGACGATTTTACAACAACAACAACAACAACAACAGAAACAACAACACTATCATCGTCGTCGTCATCGTCATCGATTTGAAAAGAAGGCTTTTCTTTCTCGTCGACGACGAGTAAAAGCAGAAGCAGCTTCCTCATCGAAAGAAGACAAAGACAAAGAAGAAGAGAAACACATGCACTTGCTGGAGGAAAAACTGAGTCAACACGGAGCGCCTTTGCAAGTGTATTACTGCGACGAAGAGTACGAAATCCCGAGCTTTCGAGACACGACGATTTTAATACGATCGACGACACCGGATGCGGTTTTATCGGAAATGCGAGGGAAAATGGACAACGGGGTGGAGATATCTACAAAGACGGTGTACGACGAACAGAACGCGACGATATCATCTTCTTCATCTTCATCTTCTTTGAAAAAGAAATCGAGGCTACCTCAAGTGACGATAACTGGAGGCGTGTTTGACTTGTTCGCGTTAGCGGTAGCGTTAGTACTCGACCAAGAAGAAGACAAAGAAGAAGACGTAAACGTAGCTATTCTTGGATTGGGCGCCGGAACCTGCGCGCGGTTAATCGATGACTTGTACCACTCGTCGAATAAGAGAGTGAAGATGTTTGGGTACGAATTGGACGATGCGATCGTTGATTTAGGGATGAAACATTTCGGTCTGAACGAATTGAAAGAGAAAGGGTCGTTGGTGGACGTGCGCGTCGGAGACGCGCTCGAGAATATCAAGACGAAGAAGAGCGACGCGGACGATACTGTCAAGTTTGATTTAATCATCGTCGATTTATTCGACGACCAAAGTCGCGTCATCCCTCAACTGATGGAAGTAGAACGATGGGAGAACATATCGAAGCGCTTGAAAAATCCTCCGTCTTCTTCTTCTTCTTCTTCTTCGAACGAAAACGTGAGCCGAGTTATTTGCAACTTATCCACCGGTAGGGGTCGAGGCGCAAACATAAACAACGCGGTGCACGTCGCAGAACTCATCGCAGAGACGTGCGGAAACGGCGACGTCTCGATTTGGCCGTCGAGCAAAATGAACGTTTGGAACGAGTGTTGCATATCCGGACCGAAACCGTCGTTTGGGGTAGATACGACGCCGAAAGTGTTGGCGACGTATTGTCCGCACTGGATTTCAACGAGCAAGTACGTCAAAAACAAAAACAGTTCCAGTAACGAAACTGATGAGGATGGTGACGATAAAGACGACGACGACGACGATATTCCTATGAATGGATGGTTATTAGATAGACTTCAAGGTCGATGAGTGACGTTTTCTTTATCGAGCTTGTAAATTAATTTAGGTATAAATAGAAGAGGAAATTTAGCACGCATGCTGGAAAAAAAACAAAGTCACCCCCTATAATTACATTATATTATTACATTTGTAAAACTTTCCTTGTCTTCGAGTGCGTCAAATTTTCGTCAACTTCCGGAAACAACTCTCTCAACTTTGGTATTTTCCAATACAACTCTCTCCAACTTTCTCTTTCGAACGCGTTCGGCGTGTGCACGGCGTACGCGTATCCTAACTTTTTCGCCGCGTTTACGTTGTCCTCGTCGTCGTCAAAAAACACAACTTGTTTCCTAGCTTTTCCTAACAAAGACGACGCCGCCGACGACGATTCGACCGGGTCCTCTCCTTGTGCACTACTAATATCTTCCTCGTTCATCGACAACACGTACCGTTTCGTCAACGCATCCAACATCCGACTTTTGTCCTTCATGGAACACCCGTCTGTTCCGCCCACGTCGTTCGGCGTCACTATGCTTTTCTTTTTCTCATTGAACGCGTACTCCGCTAAATCCTCGTCTCCTTTCTTCCCGTCCACTAAACATTTCAAGTACGTTTCAATCACCTCTCTCTTTCCGAACGAGGCAATCGCAACTTTGATTGACTTCTGTTTCATCTCTCGTAAAAACGCTCGGAAGAAATTCGCATCCGCGCAGTCTCTCTCGTAATCTCTTCTCGGAACGTCCAACGCGGAAATGCGTTTGGCGAACGAGTGTATTCTCAGAATGGTCATGTCAAAGTCCCAGACGACGAGTTTAATCCTCTCGTCGTCGTCGTCGTTGTCGTTGTTCTCGTCGTGATGATGACTACTTGTTCTCATCTTTTGTAGAGTGTTGTTCTTTATGGGAAGAACACAACACTATTGATTGATTGATGAAGAAGGAGTTTTTGACACGTTTGTCAGTTTGTCTTCTCTCTCTCTTTCTCTCTTCTGTTTTGGTGTTTGTTTGGACTTTTTGAATTTTTTTTTATTCTTCCACAGCATCGAAAAATTCAACATTTTTCAACACACACACAAGAGAAAAGAAAAGAAAAGAAAAGAAGAGAGACTACTTTTCTCATCCGACTCTTCACACGCACTTCTTCGTACACACACAGAAGACACTTAAAACACATAAAAGAGAGAGAGAGATTATCTCGTTTGTCGTCTTAGTACCACACACACTCTTTCGACTCTTTCTCTTCTCTCTCTCTCTCTCTTCTTTTGAAAAGAAAGTATGGCGGACGAGGCGAAACGTCAGGCGCAGTTGGAAGCCGGGAGAAAGAAATTAGAGACGTTCAAAGCGAGAAAGTCATTGTTAAAACAACAACAACAACAACAACAACAACAGAAAGAGAAAGAGAAAGAGAAGAAGGAAGAGGGAGAAACGACGATTCAGACGACGACGACGACGACACCTAAACGAGATGAAATTTTCGAACAACAACAACAACACGAAGAGTTTCACACGCCAAACGCGTTGGTCTCGTCGTCGTCGTCGACGATTTACGATGATTCAAAAACAAAAACAAAAGCAACGACGACGATGGTGATGCAAGACGAGATTGAGAAAATCGTCCGCGAAGCCGTGGAGAAAGAATCCGCAAAGTTGAAGAGGAAATTCGAGGAAGATGTCGACGAGTTGAAACAGAAACACGAAGAGGCGAGAGAGGAAACGGAGAAGGAGAAGAAAGAGTTTGAAGATTTGAAAATGGAAGAGATGAGAAAACGAATGGAAGAGGAAAAGGAAAATTTTCAGACGCAGTCCACGGAGAGGATCAACGAGCTGCAAGAGAAGGTGCAAAAAGCGGTGAAGAAAGGCAAGTCGATGCAAGCGGAGAGGGACGAAATCAAATCGGCGTTTGACGCGTTGACGACGCAAAGCGAAGAATTGGTGAAGACGATTGAAATCGCAAACGAGAGAAGCGGCAACGCGGAAAAAGAATTAGGAGAAACTAAGATACAGTTGCAAGCGAAAGAAAAGGAGTTTGCGGATTTGAAGTCGTTTTACGAGGAGAACAACGCGAGTAACTTGAACGAAGAGGAGCGATTGAAAATGGAGTTGACGGAAACAAACGCAAAGATGGAGGAAATGACGCGAAAAGTCGACGACGCGGAAAACGAAACGGAAACGGTCAAATCAGAGTTACGCGCGAAACGAGAAGAGTTTGACGATTTAAAGCAACTGTTCGACGACACGGCGGCGAACGCGACGCGAGGCGAGGAAGGTTTGAAGGAGGAAATTGTCGCGTTGCGAGAGCAAACGAACGCGTTGAAGGAGGAATTGACGACGGCGGCGCAAACGAGCGAGGAAAAAGCGAAGATGTTGGAACGCGAGTTGGAAAACGAAGTGAGCACGCGCATGAGTTTAGAAACAGAGGTCGAGGAGTTACGACACGCGAACGCGCAGTCGACTGACTCCTTGCGCGCAGAGTTTGAACGCGCGAAGGAGGAAAACGAGGCAATCAAACTGAAATGCGAAGCGTTTGAACGCGAAATCAACGAGGAGTTGAAACCAAAGTGCGAAGAGTTGGAGCGAGAAATCAACCAAGAATTGAAACCGAAGTGCGACCACTTCGAGCAAGAGTTATCGGTCGCGCAGGAGGAGATTTCCGGACAGTTCCAACTCGGCGTCGAACGCGATGAAGCGCAGAGAAAGCTCGCGGAAGCGGAGCAAGCGCTGGAAGTTATGCGAAAGGAGAGAGATGATTTAGAGAACAGCTCGTCCGCGGCGCACGAAGAAGCCTTAGGAAAGCTTCAAAAAGAGCTCGGAGAAGCGACCATTGCCTTGCGAGCGAAAGAAAAGGAGTTTGCGGATTTGAAGTCGTTTTACGAGGAGAACAACGCGAGTAACTTGAACGAAGAGGAAAGATTGAAACTCGAATTGATAGAAACGAAAACGACGCTGGGAGAGGCGAACGAGAAAATCGCGCAGTTAGAACTCGACGCGAGAACGGTATCGAACGAACGTTACGATTTGATCGCGCAGATTGACCAGTATAAGAAGCAAATGGGCGATCTGGAGAAATCTTTCGACGCGCACAAATCGGACGAAGACTCACTCCGGGAAGAAAAGGCTACATTTTTAGGCAAAATCAATGCTTTGGAGAGCGAGCGAGGGGAATTATTCGCGCGAAATGAAAAGATTCTGAACGATTTAGAAGAGATGACCAAATTGAAAAACGCGCAATCGGAGAAAGTCCAAAAAGCCGTCAAAAAGGGCAAGTCTATTCAAGCCGATCTCGTAGAGACGAAGAAAACGCTCGGCGCGAAGGAGCAAGAAGTGATCGATTTGCAACAACGCGTAGACGCGTTGGTGAATGCCGAGCCAACAACACCTCAACAACAACAAGAAGAAGAGGGGAAGTACGTCGCGCTCCTCGCGGAAAAAGACGCGACGATTGCGTCTGTGCTCGAGCGAGAAGCGAAGGCGTCGGCGCACGTAGAAACCATTCAAAAGCAAGTGGACGATCTGATCGTCGAAAGCAACGCCTCCGCGGATAAAGTTGCTTCAATAGAGAATGAATTAGCACACTCGCGCGAAGCCGTGGCGAACGCGGAGAGAGAAATAGGAGAGACTAAGATACAGCTGCAAGCGAAAGAAAAGGAGTTTGCGGATTTGAAGTCGTTTTACGAGGAGAACAACGCGAGTAACTTGAACGAAGAGGAACGATTGAAAATGGAGCTAAACGAAGCGAACGCGAACATGCAACTCGTGCGCGAGGAAGTTGAAACGCTGAAAAAGAAACTCACGGAACAGGATGAACGCTCTTTAGCAGCCGCGAACGAACAACACTCGGAGCAAATTCAACTGTTACAAGCGACGATTGCGGAAGCGAGAGACGAAGGCAATCGAGAGCGCGTGGTTGCGGAGAGTTTGAAGCAAGAGTTGGACGCGAAAGTTTCTGAAGTGCAAAAGATGAAGATAGAAATCGAGCACAGCGCGGAAAAGCTGGAGGAAATCAACGCGGAGAAGGAAATGTTCATGTCCGAATGTGAAAAAGCTTTGGAAAGTTTCGATCGCGAAAAGGCGAAAGCGAAGGAGCTGAAACAAAAGTTGAAAGATTTCGATCATGAATCTAAAACGAGCGCGCAGATGAAAATGGAAGAACACGAAAACGCTTTACGCGCGGCGAGCGAAAGAGCGACGTTTTTGGAAGAAGAGCTGTCGAAAGCGAACGCGGCTTTGACGCAAGCGTCTGAAAACGTCCAACGAGGCCCGTCGGCGGAAGAACTCGAACGCGAAAAACAGGAACAACAGAGAGAATTACACGAGTTGAAGTCTCGATTAGATCAAGAGTTGCAAGGTATGAACGTTTTGCGGGAGCAGTTGCAAGAAGAGCGCGGAAAAAGAGCGCAGCTCGACGCGCGTTTAGCCGCCTCTTTGGCCGCGCAACAACAACAACAAGCGACGACGACGCAGCACACCGGGGCCTCTGAACAAAAGCAACCGTCGCCGCATCACAGGTTTACCAATAAAAAGAACGAAGATTACGGCGACGACGACGACGAGACGATGTTGAACGATATCGAAGGCGCGATCATTTCCGGTGGAAGCTACTCGTTCGTTCCGTTGCAAGGAAAGTTCAAGTCGTTGACGTTTTGCCCGCCGTTGCAATCGAGCGGTTGCTTGCAAGCGGCGAACATGTTCGATCGGTTTTCTGTGTTTTTACAGCGAAGACCGACTTTAAGAGTCTTACTGATTGGCTATTTCGCGCTGTTGCACGTGCTCTTGTTTCTGTTTTGATTTTGATTGTTGTTGTTGTTGTTGTTGTTGTTATATTACTCTCTAAATTATTATTCTTATTCAATCGAACACAGAAAGAGGACCGTAAAATTTAGGGGGTCAAAATTGAACCACATACCCTAAACTCTTCTTCTTTTTTGGGTTTTTAGATATTTTCAAAAGGAATCTCATTAAATTTCCGACAGGTCTTGTATATATCTAGAATAAATATGTCGGATATGACTGCTGAAAAAGAGAAGAGACACGACGATTATTCGCAAGACGAAAACGTCGAACGTCACGTTCGTAAGAACAGATGGATTTCCGTCGATATCGGAGGAAAACCGTACGTTTTTTTATTCCCAACATCATCATCATCAAATGTTGTTTTTTCTTTCCGTTTGAATTTGAGTGTCACACTCGGGAGTGTTGCTTATCAAAATTGCTTCATTGCTTTTAGTATTCACTCGCGCGCGAGTCTTTCTGTCCTCAAACTCGTTCTAAAATCCGTCTAAAATGGAAGTTGAACGTTCACGTCATCGATTGCGCGCAAAAAGAGAGCGGTTTCTTCGTTTGGACGCGACTGATTCGCCGCCGTCATATCGTCGCGTTGTCGTCAAGAATTGGTGACGATGATCGAGAATTTTCCCTCCTTGGTGGTGACGCAGCACCAAATCTCTCGCACAAAACGGCTGTGCTGACTCATCAGAAGGAAGTTTAAAATAATCGAAAAAAAAACGTTTGGGGGCAAAAAACAACAAAGAAAGAAGAAAACAAGGAATACACCAAACTTTTTGTGCTTTTAAAACTAACCTCTACTTATAAACTCTGTTATTATATAAACTCAAACAGGTTTCTTCGATTCAACTGGGTGTCCTCGTTGCTCGCATCTCTCGTGTTGTGGGGCTTCGTCGCCGCCGTATTGATTGACGACGAAAACCATACCAATCCGAAACTCCCGACTGAGTTTAGCCGATGGAAAAAGTGGATCACGGTCAACTTCTCGTGGATGTACATCTTGACCCAAGATGTTTGGTTCATATTTGTGCTCTGGCTTCTGTTTACGAAGTACGCGAACATCAAGTTGGGCAGAGACGACGATAAACCTGAATTTTCAGATTTCGCCTGGTTTTCCATGCTTTTCTCCTGCGGAATCGGGGTAGGCTTCTACTATTACGGAGTCTCCGAACCAATCTATCACTACCGTCAATCGGCTAATTTACAAAGTATTCCAGTGACGAACGATGATCAAAAAGCCCAACAAGCTATTTTTCAAACGCTCTTTCACTGGGGCCTTCACGGCTGGATTCCTTACATTGTCGTCGCGTTGACGCTCGGCGTCACCTGCCATCGACAAGGTTTGCCAATGACCATGCGTAACGCCTTTCATCCGTTGATTGGTGATCACACGAGAGGTTTCGCTGGTGATTTAATCGACGCTTTGTCCATTTCTTGCACAACCTTTGGCGTGTGCACGTCCTTAGGTTTGGGCGTCTCTCAAATCAACTCGGTTCTCGCCCGTTTGGACGGCTCCGTCGAAGTCAACCAAAAGACGCAAACCGGCATCATCTGGATTATTACCGCAGTCGCGACGATCTCCGTCCTTCTCGGTCTTAAACGTGGTATCAAATCGTTGTCGTTGTTCACTTTCACCATTGGTCTGGTCTTGCTCGTCTTGGTTACCGTTTGCGACAACACGTGGTTCCTCCTCAACTCCTTCGTCGAGGCGGTTGGCACGTACATGACGTGGGTGATCCAAGTTGGCTTCAAGTGCGGCACGTGGACGCAATTGAACCAAGAATTCGATAACGGGTACGAATACGAAGGTAAATCCTTGCTTTGGGGCAAAGATTCCTTGAGCGACAAGCTCTATGAGGCTACCGGCATCGAAACGTCCTCTGCTCTCGCCATCGAGAAGTACGACTCCGGACCGTCGTGGATGATGGACGGTTGGACCATCTTTTACTGGGGCTGGTGGATCTCCTGGGCGCCGTTCGTCGGCATGTTTATCGCAAAAATCTCCAAAGGTAGAACTGTCGGACAGGTCATTAAAGGTGCTTTCATCGCGCCGATCTTGTTTTCGTTCATTTTCTTGACCTTCTTTGGTTCTCTCGGTATCAAAATGCAACGCGCGGCTGAAATGGCGTTGGATGTTACAGTCGACAAGTCCAACTGGAGCATTGACTGTGCTGCATCTGGTTACACTGGTGGCGCTCCGTCTTCCGACGCTGCCATTGCGCTCGCCGATAAGGGTTATTATTTACTTTCCTGTAGGTCAACCAACGACCGCATTCTCGACGTCATGGCCCCGTACGGCAAATTGACGACGTTCATGCACTTGTTGGTGTTAATCGGTATCACGTTCTACTTCGTGACTTCGTCTGATTCTGGTTCCTACGTCGACGATATCATTTCCGCGCAGGGCCACGAGAACCCGCCGTGGATTCAACGCGTCTACTGGGCCGTTACGGAAGCTGCCACCGCGCAAGCGTTGCTTTCCGCTTCGGACGCGGGATTGGACACGATTCAAGGCGTCTCTATTGTCGCCGGTTTACCGTACACGATCGCCATCTGCTACTGCTGCACGTCGCTTTATCGCGCATTGAAACGTGAAATGAGAGACGAAGATATCATGGCGCAAAGACATGGTTTCGTCGTGTCTTCCTTGGACATTCTCGAATTGTACAGCCCGGAAGGCATGCCTGCGCAATCGCCGTCGGCGGGCGATAGGTTCAAATCGAACATCATCGCCTTGTTCTTCCCATACAAAGGTCTCAAGACCGCCGCAGTCGCCGCGTACAACGACGATGTCATGGGTACAATCTACGCTGTTGTTGCTACTTGCACGTGGTTCGCCTGGTTTCTCTGCTTGTGCTTATCTGGCATTGGCGAAGGTACTGCTTCCATCGCGTGGATGTTGTTCGTCTTCTTTGTTGCGCAAGTTGCGATTATTCGTTACCAGGTCAGAGCGGCGCGAAGCATCAGAGATAACTTCTTGAACGACTTGTTCGCTACATTCGCGATGTATCCGATGGTCATCTCTCAGATGGAATTGGAAGCGCCGTACATCGAGCAACGCAAGCAAGTATAAAAACACGTTATTTATATGAACGGCAAAATAAGAGTAGCGAGCGCGTGACTTCGTTATCTAAAACGAAACGCGTGCCGTGTTTCTCGGTAGGAGGTAGGCTGACGAGGATGGGTCACATTCCCATTCCACGTTACATAAAAAAGAGTCATCAAAAGAATTAATAATAAGGACGCGAATAATAAGGACACGAAGCGAAACTAGGAACAGCCGTTCCATTTTACTTCTTTCATAAGCGTTTTTGTAAACAAATCAAAGTTTTACAATCATCTAATTTCATCACACACCATTTCGTGCGCGCATCTCCTCTTCATTTTAATTCTCATTGTATGTATGGTACAATGATACTGTTAGTACAACATCTACTCTGCTATTATTATCGATTCTAAAATCATGACGCGTCTCTCCAAACGCTACTTCTCGCTTCAGCGCTCTTGTCAACCTCGTTTTGTCGCTCTGCTCCATTAAGAGTTTCTCTTATTTCCTCCTCCTTCGCTGACATCACGTCTCGAACAACCTTTGGATTTGAATCGCCGTAACTTATAAAATCCAGAACTGCGCATACGTTTGCACCTTCACCATTCTTACCCGATAAACGCTTCACCGCGTCTTCATCGGGTTCAAAAGCATTTCTTCTCGCCTTCCCTGTGATTGTTCGGTTGGAAGTAAATATCTCGTTTACCGAAGGCTGTATTGTGCGCAACTTTTTGTCCACGTCTCGATTTATCTCCGAATAAGTTCGCTTCTTTTGCTCCGTTTGTAAACGCGTTGTCGTCGGCTTTGATCTTTCGCTCGCCACTGGTCCTTTGCGCCTGAGCTCGTGTTCAAATCTACCTCTGTAATGTTTTACACCTTCGTACTCATCATCCAAGGCGTTATAGAAAAGCTTGATGAACTTCTTATTAGATTGATAGTCTCCAGGGCCGCCGCCGCCGTCGTCGTCGTCGTCGTCGTCGTCGTCGTCGTCACTTCCTTCTCCATCACCTCCTTCTCTTTCTTCTAGTTCGTGATTGTTTAGATTCAAAATTCTGCAGTCTTCTCCTTGTTCGGGAACGAAACTGGACGCTTGAACGCGCAAGGCGCGCACGTTTGCATCGTCTCGAACAATCTGACGAATGATATTTGCCACTTTATCGCCTACCACATCAACGATCGTTGACAAGCTTGAAGAATTTCCATTTTTTCTTCGTTCTGTCGAATCAACAACAGAACACGCTTCTCGCACGAGCGCTGCGCGTACTTTTTTCCTAGTCAACCCATCGTCCCCCAACAAGGTGAAAAAGCTCGAAAAGCTCGGAAAGTTTACTTTCTCCTCAAATACACCTCTAGTATTCAAATCACCGCCGTGGGAAGGTGCAGCATGCACTTCGCACACCAAATCTTCCGGCCATCTGTTAAAAAACATTCCATGAAATAAAGTCACACGCGTTAAGTCGCGTCCGATGGATGTAATCGAGTTGTTGCAATTAGCACCGCTATTGTTCTCAAGTTGTCCGCCGCATTTTAGCAGTGGCTGGTAGACGCTCAATGCGGAAACTTGCGTCGATTTTCTCGCGCTAACGCTTGCTTTATTCTTTCCAGCGGTATTCTTATCGTTTTGCGACGATGCAAAAGAGGAAAAAGCTTCGAGTCGAACCATGACCTTTTTCGCTAATATTTTCGAAAGCCCGAGTTTACCAGTGTAAAAGCCAATATTCTGTTCTTTCAAAAGTTCGTGAAGGTTCGCGACGTTGTTCGCATCTATTTTCATTCGTAAATTCTCATCGTTCGCTAACTCAGGTACGACACCATCGCACGGGTGAAACTGATGTATCAACTTTTCAATTTCTCCAGATGTACACGCGATCTTAATATTGTCGCCATTACTGATTTTCTGGTGCGCGCAAGAGTTTTTTGCTAAACTCGCATTTATGGAAACACCGAATGTTATACCGTGGAAGAATAAAGGGTTCGTGACGTACCCTTGCACACATTCCAAAATTTTGTCGCAAACGTGTGTCGCTTGTTTTGTGCTGACAACGGTACTCGCAGACGTGCGACTCGGTCGAATGGAAAAGAATGCCCATCTTTGCTGCTGAAAAGCGCTCGCAGCGTTGGTCCTATCGTCGCTGATATTGTGTTGTAAATTAATCGATCCTTCAACAGCATGTTCTTCGTCCACGTGTCGACGTCCGAGATGTGTGAGCTGTATCTGTTGCGATTGAAATTCGTTCGATTTGCATAAATCTTGAACAATTCGTTGCGAAGCCTCGAGCATGACCAGCGTCGCGTCTTTGTCGTCCCCGGTTGCGGGTTTCGTCGCGTTTCCAAGAAAATCGACGCAGATAACCAATGAGGAAAGAGAAGAATCAGGAGAGGATCCCATCTCCATCTTAGTGATCTTACCTTATTCGTTCTTTCTTTCTTTAGGTTCGAACAATCCAATCGAATGTCCATCGATTGTTGTCATCGCGGCAATTTTTTCAACCGTTTTTGACTTGTCGCTCGTAAACTGAATCGGACCGTCCAAAGTCCCTCCTAATTCCAACAACTGTTTTACCGCGCGATCGACGTCTACAACCTCAAAGTTTAACGAAATAGTATTTTTCTCGCTCTGCCTGTTCCGTCTCTCTTCTTCTTCGTCTTCTTCTTCTTCCTTTGATGATACCAACGTCTTTTGTTGAACCGCGAGAGTGATGTTGCTGCTGTTGCTCGTCGTCGTGGGGGATTTTTTTCCAATCGTCAACTCGGCAAAAGTGTCCGTACAAACAACGAGGGAGAATCCTAAACCTTTGGTGAAGAAATCGCACGTCTTTTTCAGATTATTCGAGGAGAGTAAGATGTGTTTCAAGCGCGTTGACATATATATATATATACGTGTATATAATATATCAGCGTGTAAATTTAATAACGAAGTGTGTGCGTGTGTTTTGAGAATTGCTTTTCTGTTGTTGGAGAAAGAAAGGAAAAAAATTATAATTACAAAGTGACGCCTTCTAAAGCTTCGAGAAGACTGGAATCGAAGAACTTCGACGCCGAAATGTCTTCGCCCATACCTTTTCGTCGTCTCGTTTTAATGCAAAACTCTCTCGCCAAGTGCGAGACAGGACTCGGTTCCAACGGTCTCAACTGAATGGCTCTATCGAGCGGGTCTCCGGGAACGACTGACCAGTGATCGAAATAAGACAAACCAAATGCCATACCTCTCGTGTGCGCTCTCAAATCAGTTTCAAATCCGAAGGATTCTATCGCAGGAAGTAAAGCTTTAACGATATAAACCGGCGTACCCGGTTTGGCAACGTCCGAAACGACGTGACCGCGTCGTTTGGACAAGACGTTGTAAATAGCCGTCATGCAATCCGCGGGCGTTTGAATTTCAACCGCGTATACGGGTTCCATCAAACGAGGCTGCGCGGTCAAGAAGGCTGAGTACACGCATCGTCTGGAGGTTGGAATGATTTGACCACCACCTCTTTGTAAAGGCTCGCTACTTATCGTCGCGTCGAGTATTTTGAACTTTGTTTCGCGAATCGGCTCTTCACAAAGCGGACCTTCGCGGGTGCCCCACTGGAAACCTTGGACGATGGACTCTCGGACAGACATCAACAAGTCTTTATCGACTTCACTCGGTAAAGTATCGTCCATTAATACGTTTGGTCCATCGGAGTCTGGTCCGAACGCCCAAACCGACCTCGCCGCTAACGCGTCCCAATCGTACTTTTGCGTGAAAAAGTTCGCCAAATGTTTCTTCGGCCACTCCAAGACGACATTTTTGCTCTCAATATCTAAACCTAAGCCTTTATCCAAAGGTTCTGCAATCATTGTAATTTTGTTTCTCTTATTCGGAGTTTCCGCGAAACATTTTAACGCAGACGTTTCGACTACCGTTTCTGCGAACACCACTACCGGATCTGCTACTTTAACCTCGATGTCCGCGTATACTTCACGCAAGTCTTTCATCGCCGAGTCCAGATAGATTTCGCCCATACCGACGACGATGTGCTCACCGGATTCTTCCACCTTTGTTTGCAACGCTGGATATGTTTTTGATATTTTGCGCAAACCTTCAACCATTTTCGGTAAATCGGACGGATGCAACGGTTCTACGGCAATTTTAACCACCGCTTTATTCTCAAATTCCAGCGGTTTGAACGTATACACGTCTTCGTCGTTTCCTTCTTCTCCATCTTTTGAGGACGCAGAAACCAAAGTTGCGGTTTTAACGATGGATTGATCGACACCGGCGATGAGTACCCAGGAACCAGCCGGTGCGCTCTGTACAGGAATGCGATACCTCGCTTCGTTAATCCATAAATGCGAAACTGTCTTCACCGCACAGTCTTCTTCGTCGTCCGGCGAATACGCCTCGCCCAACACTTTCACCGAATCGTTTACGCAAAGCGTACCGGAAAGAACGCGACCAAACGCGTCGAACGCGTCTGGAGATTTCGTGGATGGATAAAGTTTCACGATTTGGACGGCTAACGGTCCATCTTTATCGCAGGTCTGCATCGCTCGTACGCGTCTACCCGAGGTTGATAATTCGCCCGTGTACGTGCGAGAAATCTTGCTTTCCGCGCCTTCGATGGGATTCGGTATGGAGTGTAACAAAATGTCCGTCAAACCGCCATGCGATTCAAAGACTTTTGAGAACGCGAGTTTTATCAGCGGTTTCGTGTTTTGTTTTAACTCTTTCGGTTTCAACTTGTACGAAAACCTGTTGAATTCTTTCAAAGCTCTTTGAAAAGATTCCGGCGCCTCGCCGACGGCTTGCGAGAAAAGCTTATACAACGGTTCGAGGATGAACTGCACGAACGATCGCTGGCAATCATGTTGTCCAACCGGAGGTTTCTTCTTAAACGCACGCGTCTCTTCGTCGAAATACGCGTCGCCCCATAATCGTTTCGCAAACTGTTTGTGATCCAAGTCATCGCTCTGCGAAACGTTTTTATACGTCTTGGCGAAAGATTCTAAAGTAAACGAAAATCCGTATAAACTCGATCCAAAGCACACGCGATTATTCAAAGGTGTACACAAACGCGCATTTTCTGGCCCATACGCGGCTTCAATTAACGCGTTGCATTCTTCGATGACGTGTCTAAGTTTGTGGTACGCGTCCGCCGGCGGAAGCTTGAGCTCTACTATGAGTCGGTCGATTTTGTTGATGAACAAAACGCACGGCACGTTCTCTCGCGCGGCAATTTTGATCGCTTTTTCGGTTCCACACATGACCCCTTCTGCAGCATCGACAACGATTAAGAATCCGTCGGCTATTCGGGCAGCCGCAGAGACTTCGTCGCAAAAGTTTGCGTGGCCGGGAGTATCGAAGATTGAAATCGAGTGCGTCTTTCCGTGCTTCCCGTCTGCCAAAGGTAACGTCATCGGCACGGCTTTAATGGACATCTCGCGGCTGCGTTCATCAAGTCGAGTGTCCGTGTATAATCGCAAAGCGTTGTAATTATTTTGTGACAGTTGCGTAGAGCTCGAACCTAAATTATCGTCGTACTTCCACGCGTCCGAAACGTCGTGCGTCTCCTCCACGAGCGCATCCACTAAAGATGATTTCCCGTGATGTAAATGACCAGCAATGCACACGTTCCTCGATAACACCGGCGTTTGCCACAACATTTCCAAAAATTCTGGCTTACATTTCATTTTAGCGTGCGAAATGTCCAACTTTGAATCTTCCGAAACGATCTCGAATCTCTTCGTATTCTGCGAGGCGATGATCGGCACCTCCAAAGCCTGCGCGTCTTCGGTTTCTACCAGTGTCTCCGTATCTTCTCCGTACACCTCTTTAGAGGAGGGATAATATTTCTTATCTTCTGCTAAGACTACTATTGCATTCGTCGTCGTTGGTTCCTCTTCGTCGTTCTCTTCGTCTTCGTCTTCGTCGTTTCCTCTCATTTCTTCGTCTGCGCCGTCACCTCTTCGTCGTCGCCCCCAATCGCCATCTTCTTCTTCATTATTGTCGTCCTCGATTAAATCGTCCTCGGAATCGACGTCTGGTCCTATGTAGTTACCGAACTCGTCGTAGTTCGACTCGTCCATTTTCTCTTCTTTCCTCTTTCTTTCTTTCTTATTATTATTATCAGGAGTGTGTTTATTCTCAGAAGAGAGCAGATTGGGTTGGTTTGGTGACAAATTTATTATTATTTGAAGAAGAAGAAGAAGAAGAAGTTTCTCGTCTCGAAAAAAAAGAATGAACAAAATCAGAGCAAAACAACGAAGAGGAACACCCAGTGTATAAAAATTGTGCGACGTAATAAAATCAACGTGTTAATAATGCTAGCGTGCGTGTGATTGCAAAATAAGTGTTTTATAAGTTTTTATCTCTCTCTTCCTCTCACTTTTCTCTATCGATCATCGAGTCGTCGGCACCTCCTCCTTGGACTGAGTAGGCGCCTCAGAGGAAGACGAAGACTGTTGCAATTCGCTTCCTAACTTTGGTTCTCGCGGCATCATCGAGAGCCACACGCCCTCGGGGAAACAAATAGTCGTATCATACATGATTGGAATTTCGTCTCCTGGATCTTCGTGCACTCCATCGTCACATTTTCCAAATTTAAAGTTTTGCACAGCCGTCGCGAGCATCGTCGTCGCCGTGAGCAAAGCAAAGACACCGCCGATGCACGATCGCGGGCCCGCCCCGAACGGCGTGTACGTGAAATCTCTCCCAGCTGCCATGCGTCTGCGCATACGTTCCTTCGCAATCTCAAGCTTTTCTGGATCGTCCCTCGCGGATGCCTTGGCTTGCTTGTCCGCTTGCATTCTGAGCGATTCGTCAGTAAACCGGTCGGGATTAAACTCCAAAGGATTCTCCCACACTCTCGGGTTTCTCCCCATGGCGTAGGAAGATAACAGAATAAAGTCGCCAGGTTTCACCTTGTGTCCACTCGGTAAAGTATCTTCGTCGGACGCTAGTCGAGGGAATAAGTTAATCGGCGCGTACTTGCGCAGCGACTCTTTCACGACCATGCGCGTGTAATCCAAGCGTCCTTCTTGGACGTCATCAAACGTTGGCGCTCGACCACCCAACAAAGCGACCTCTTCTTCGATGCGACGCTGTATTTCTGGATTCCTCGCCACATGAAACAAGTTCACCGTGAAATTACTCGCAGTCGTCCGGTGCCCGGCAGCCATGACATCGTTAATATCGCCCCACAAATCGTCATCCGGCAACAAGTTCCCATCTTCGTCCGTGGCTTTGACGAGGACGTCCAACAAACAATAATCGTTAAAATCGCCTTCTTCGACGCGTTCTTTGACCGTTTCTCGTCGCTCAGTAATGAGTTTTGTTCCAACTGATTCTAAAATTGCGTATTTTTCCTTCAACTCTCGCACTCGCCCAATGCCGAGCGCGTATTGCAACTTCAAAATAGGCCCAGGCGTGATGAAGAGTTGTCCCATGATTTCTGACGTTCCGTTGTATGAATCTAAAATTTGAGAAATGTTATCGCTGACGATATCTTCGTCTCGCAAGAGTTTCGCGGCGTGCGATTCGCATTGCTCGAAATCAAACGCAAACGCAACTTTGCCGATGACGTCTAGCGTGACCAACTGCGAGTCGTTGTCAATATTTACGTTTATTTTTCCCTCTTCTCGCATGGTACACGCCGTTCTCCACGTTTCGCACATGTAATTGATTCGTTCTTCGACCGTGTTGGAGAACTGCGTCAGCGAAAACGAGTTTATGAATGGCTTTTGGCACATCAATCGATGTTCTCGGTTATATTGTCCGTCTGACCCGGTGATGCCTTTGTTCTTAATCACAAACCGAAAGGCGTCTGGCAACATCCGAAGCTTATAGTTCTTCGCGTTCGTGTGACAGACATACTCTACGATTTCTGGATCAAGAATGGAGACGCAATCTGGACCAATCGCATTCTGAATACCCACGCATTCACCTTTTTGTTCCGCCCAATCGAGCATGGCGATGGGCATTCCGACTGGATGTTGAGCCGCTTTCACCAGAGACTTTAAAAACGAGATATCATCAATCACCGGCGGTTCCGAACCGTCTTCCGGTCGTAAATCTGGGACTTCTTTCTTTTCCATGCCGAAGAAGGATTTCACCGAACTGTACGGACACGCTTGACCTTCTTTACCTTCTTCTTCTTTGTTACCTTCTTCTTCATCATTTTGATGAGCCTTCTGTTGGATATCTTTTTTATTATTCGCTTGCGCTCTATCTTCTTCTTCTTCTTCTTCTTTGAACGTGTTGTTGGTCGAATTCGTCGTCGTATCTGTCGACGAGGACGTCGTCGCTCCGACGACATTACCACTTTTACCACTTTTACCACCGGTCGATGATGAGAACGCGAGGACGACGATCGCGGACGACGATCGTCGTCGTCGTCGTCGTCCTCTTCTCTCTCTCGTCGGGGAGACCCCCGAAGCGTGACTAAAAGGGACTCTCACCCCTCGGATTTGCCTCGTCGTCGTCGTCGTCGACGCGGGAGAAGTACAACAACGCGCCGCGATGGAGTTTGACATGGTCATAAACTATATATTGATTTATGTGTATCAAAGATGATCAGAATATACAATATACTACACTCGTCGATGATGGTCGATTGATCGACCCGATCGATACTAATAATTTATGATGATGATGAGGTGAAGTGCGTTGTTTTTTTGCACCCGTGTGTTCTCGTCCTCCTCCCTTAAAGTCTCGTACAAAAAGATACGATGATCTTTTAAATTTTAACGAAGACCCTAAACTCTCTCTTTTGTTTCCTTCTTCTACGTCGTCAAAGAAACGTCGTCAATATTAGTATTAATTAAATATTATCATCGACGACGCCCGAGAGATCGATAGATCGAGATGATGATGAAGAACGCACAGAACGCGATCTTTCTGTCCTCTTCTTCTTCTTTGTCTTCTTTCTTTTTTGTCTTCTTTTACTCCTTCTTCTTCTTCTTCTCAAAGGCTGTGGCTGCGCAACAACAACAACAACAACAACAACTCGAACAACAACAACAACTTAAAAGCAAAAAACCTGTTATTAAAACGAAATACGACGTCGATTACTCGCCGGATATTGGTTGGTTAACCGGTCGCGGGACTTACTTTGACGCCTCGCACGAGTGGAAAACGAAATATTTCGCCCACCACGAGTTCGGGTACCTGGAAACGAACGGGTGCGGGTATACGAGCAAAAAATACGCGCAACGAGAGCCAAAGTCGCTGCCGTTTGCAGTTTCGCGAAGTGCAGTCGCCGCGCTGGCTGACTTTGAAATGAAATCGAGCTGCGGACAGTGCTATGAAGTGAAATGCGACGATAACGAAACGAAAATTCGCAAATCGTTTCGTCGAAACGACTTCATCGAGTACAACGATAACTACACGCGTTTCCAGCAAAACAAAAACGCGAGAGATTCATACGGGCGAGAAATTCAAAACACGACGTTTCCTCCCGCCGAAGAGTGCTTTGACGACGATGAAGGGAGGACGAAGCTCTGCGAAAGGACGACGTGCTACGATCGCGATAAAACACTTTTCATTCAAATCATAGATATTTGTCCGTGCGACTACATTTACGGCCGACAAGAGATTTGTTGCGGCGATATCCCTCACTTCGATCTCTCGTTTTGGGCGTTCGAGTCGTTAGCGCATCCTCTGCAAGGGAAAATGAACCTCTTGTTTCGTCCCGTGGATTGCGTGACGAAACAACCCTTAGACGCTCGGGAAGGAGCGTTAGCTCACGTGCGCAAAAATAAGAACGGCGACGAATATTACGTGTACGATGGGAAAACGCCAGTAGGTTTCGCGCCCGGATGGAGATTTCGCGTTTGGTACGATTTGCAGTCCGATCCAGCGGTCGAAGGTAAAGGCAAAAACGGCGGTTTCGGCGCATGCTCGGAATTCAATTCGACCGGTACTATGGCTGCGGCATGCCTTGGTTGTGAGAATAATATCCTACCGTTTTCAGTCAACGGAGATTCTACGATGATGTCACTTCGAATCCAAATTAACGACGACGGCGTTATCGACGAGAACTGCGAAAATCTCAGTTTCCTTTCGATAGGACTCGAGAAGCGGCAAGATCGAGATGCTACGAGAGAATACAGCGAGACGCCGTGCGCCAAATCTATAATATTGAACGAAAGTGAAAGTGTCAGCATAACTCGCGACGGCGACGGTGGTTGTATTGTCAAAATTCCCGTTCACGTGTTTGAATGCAAACGAGCGAGCGTGAACGCGAATACGATATTTTTGTCCTACGATTATCCAAACACGCGCAAAGAAGTTTGTCTCGGCGAAGTAAAGTTATATTGAAAAACAAGAACAAATCTAAGATGTAGTAAAGATAGTAGAATATACAACAACAATAACTCTTTTTGTTTCTATTGCATTCGCGTCAATGGTTTTAGTTGTCTTGCCCAGTCGTTGGATCGTCTTCCTCGTCGGGAGAATCTGAAGAGGAGGAGGAGGGCGAAGAGGAGAACAAATTCTTTAAGCTCAACTTCGTTTGCAACCGATTTTCCTCGTTCACTAGCATATCAGAGAAGAAATCTAATCGCTGGACGTGCTCTTCTTGCTCTAACAACTGCTGAAACGGATAGATTGCCTCGTTTACCAGTTCTCTCGCTTCCTCTTGGTAGTTTATTTGCAACTGCTTGAACTGATTTTGGATGTTCTCCGGGAGCGAATTCAAAGTGATTTCGCCTCTGGACTGTTTTTCGGCGAATTCCGGTCCTTGTGACTTCATGAAAGATTGAAGCAGCGCCTGGACGTCTCGCTGTAACTCAGTTTCTTTATAATTCACTCGGTTCGTGAGCAACGATTGCCATAACTCGACGATTCTCCAAAATCCTCCTTTTTTATTTTTCGCCGAGAGTTCTTTCACCAACTCTTCTCTAAATCGAACCGGTTCGTCCAACTCTTGTTGCATTTGAACTATGCGCGTAAATTTCTCAACGAGCATTGATTCTTTCGTCGTGTATTCTCCATCATCACTCGCGCCACTATTATCAGCTCCTTCTTCTCCTTCCTTCCCGTAATCGCCGATTTCCACGCACACGCCTTTCAAATATGAACTTCGATCTCCCCAAACCGTGTCGTTCACCACGCGTTCAATGCGCACGACAGATACGCACGTGTGCGAACACACGTATTTCACCTGGTCGTTCGTTTGCTCGGAAACTTCCTTCAAATCATCCAAGTAAAACACGCACGCGTACTTGCTAAAATGGCCTTGAGCTTGCGGGTCGCACATGGGCACCACAAAGCGCCTCGAGCCGTTGAAGAGGATGTCGTTATACATCGCTCGGTACCTGGGTTCGAAGATGTTTAACACGTGTTCCGAATACGGCAAATGCACGTTCGATCCGAGCGGGAAAATTGGAAGTACAACTTCGTTCTCTTTCGTAACGATGGGTTCGGTTTCTGTCGCCTTCGAGACGTTCATAAAAGGTAACCACTGTATCGACTCAGTCCAATCTTTCTTCACGCCTTCGTCGTACGACCCTGAGCCAGACGCATCCGGCGAGGCTGCTCTTGTGGTGAATAACAAATGTGACCTTCGTCTATTCTTCCTCCTCGATGATGGCAATGATGATGTTAATGATGTGACGAGTGTGGTGATGTTTCGTTCCGTGTTTCTCGCAGCAAAACGCACGTGGTGACGACGACGAAGAAGATTACCACTAAACAAAGATGTTTGGGAAGAAGACGACGACGACGAAGAAGGTGAAGAAGAAGTCACGCGCATCATCGACGATGGATACGAACACGACGCTCTGCAAGAGGAAGAGGAGGAGGAGGAGGAAGAAGAAGATACTCTCTGCACGAATCTCAAGTGCTGCATGATGAGATGCGTGGAGAGATGAGTGGAGAAAAAACTGACACACAGACAAACAACCATATCTCGATCCCTCTGAATTTCCCAGAAAAAGCAAAAAAAAAAGAGGAGTTAAAAATACGCGTGAAAAAAAAACGAAGTTTCAATGCAACGTTTAGCGTTCGCGCTGTTGATGAGCGCAGCGGTGCTTCTCATGGTTGGGTTCGCTTTGCGCTGCATCATCTTCAGACAGTTTTTCTTCTTCACGCCGCGCGTGAGTCGCGATAACGAAGTGTGATGATTTCTTGCTCTTGTTGGATTAGTATTCGGTTTTGTGTTGTTGGTTCGTTTGTGTTTGAGAAAAAATGAACAAAAACAACGAGAGAGAAGTCAAAAAATACTCGGGATTGTATCTATATCTCTACAACACAAATATCCTCTGCGCGCGAGAAGAACTCCAACGATAACAATAACAACAGAAAGAACGAACGAAAGATATGTTCATCAAGAAAAGAATCTCCAAGGTATTCCTCGTCTCTGCCATCTTCTTCTTTTTCATCGCGCGAGCGAAAGCCGCAGACTTTGACGTGGACGATGATGAAGATATCGACACCGTCTCCCAGATGCGTCAAGCCTATCTGGAAGAACAAATCAAAGAGTCAAAAGTTACGTTGTTTGACATCAAAACGGGCGAAAAGTTGGAATCGGCCGCAGCTTGGGCGTCGTATGATCCGAGAAATGCCTCGAGAATGCACGTTGGCTACTTCATTCCAGATGCCGAGCAGGAGACTGGCGCTGGAGAGATGGAAAACTTACAGCTCTGTGGTTTCACAAAGCCAGAAAACTGCAAGAACGAACAACCGTACCCGCGCGACGAAACAAACACGGAACCTCTCGAGGACCCGTTTGAATGCGGCATCGACGACGAGACAAATCCAGACACAGGTTTTGTGTGCGAAAAGGTGAGTTTCAAAGTTGAAGAGGACGGAGATCTGGCATACGAAGGCGACATCTCCGTGCCGAACGAAAAGGAAGGCGAAGGAGACGCAGCCGCATCGACCAACAACAGAAAATTACTACAGCTCCGCAGACGTGGTGTAGGGTTGCGATCGAGATCTTTGCGATCAAACGGGGCGCGCGGTCGCATTGGTTAAAATTATCGCATTTTGCGGCGCTCTACTTTTACTCTAAAACATACTACAATTAATACAGACAATTCTTCTTCTTCTTCTCAAAGACGAAGCTGTGCGCTCGACACAAGCTCTCCGTTCTCTTCAAAATATTGAACTAAATGTGCTAAAAAAGTATCTTTACTCACTGTTTCACAATTGCATATCAACGTCACGTGTTTGCGCGCTCTCGTTACGGCGACGTTCATACGTCTCGCATCGCTCAGAAACCCAACTTCGTTATTTTCATTCGAACGCACGGTGGATATAATAATCGCCTCCTTTTCGCGTCCTTGAAAGCCGTCGACGGTGGATATTTCGATATCCTTGAACAGTGCGTTCTCTTCCGCGCGTGCAGCGCGCATTTCTCTCAACAAACTCACCTGACCCGAATACGGCGTGATAACACCGATTTCATTTGGGAGTATTTTATACGCATCCGAGAGAAACTTTTCGATCGTTTGCATGACGATTTCCGCTTCGCCCAAGTTTGATTTTGAATCGTCGTCGTCGTCGCCAACATTTTCCATGAAACTATCGTCCTCGCCTGTGGTATCGACCAGAGTTAAAACTTTATCGAATTGCTCAAACTTTCGAAACCTTACGGATTCAGCCGCGATGAGTTTGGAATCGTACATCGCGTCTGAACTCCACACCATGATATCTTCGTGCATTCTGTACTGCGTATTCAGCATGGTCGTAATTTTAGCTCCAAACCTCTTGTTCCTCACCAATCGCTCAAATAACGTCGTAGATAACCCTTTCTGCGCAGCTTCATCGGAGAGGACCGTCGGCGGTAGCTGTAAATGGTCGCCCGCTAAAACCAATTTTTTACCCTTCATGACCACTCCGAGCACCGCGCACTCTAAAGCTTGCGCCGCCTCGTCGACGACGACGACGTCAAACTCCTCGTTCTTTAAAGCAAACGATAACGCCCCTGCGAGTGTGGCACAAATAACAGATGCTTTTTCCAACGTTTTGGCTTGCGCCAATTTTTGACGTTTCTTTTCTTCTTTCGCCAACTCGCGAAGTTCTCTCCTGAGATCGTTGCGCTCCGCGCGGTCCTCTTTTTTGCGATAATCGAGTTTCGATATGCGCGTGCGTATTTTCTTCGAGTCCTCCGAACATTCTTTCGCGAGCGCTGAATCGTCGGATCGTAAAATATACGCGTCTAGAGATGCGTCTAGTACCGCGGGCGCTAATCGAGCCGGATGCCCGTATCGCACGATTGTTTTGCTTTGATCATCCACGGCAAGAATTTCGATTTCAACCGACAAATCTTTCTTCTTTCGCTCGCGTCGTCCCTTCTTTTTCTTGTTATCAACAGAAACCGTCGCCGTTCTGAATATAGATACACCCGACAAGCGCTCAACGACGTTATCTACAGCGACGTTTGATGCTGAACACACTAAAACTCTGTTCCCTCTGGCAACTTCCTGAGACACGTATTCGACGACCGCGGTCGTTTTCCCAGTGCCCGGAGGACCGTGAATGATGCCAACGTCGACACAATCTAAACATAACTGGATGGCACTTTTCTGAGAACAATCTAAGTTTTCGTTGAATGGATGAAAACGAACGGCGTTTGCGTTGTCGCGGTGTATAATCCTAGGCGACGCGCTTTCAAAGACAATCTCGAGAATGTTTTTGCCCAACGAATATCCCGAAGCTAAGGCACGTTGTAAGCCTTGAACAGCCAAAACGAGTTTCTTATGCGTCTGCTCGTTGCTGAGTTTTTCCAAACGCAACGGCGAGACGTCGAGAAATTCCGGAACGTCATCCAGCGCGAGTTCCACGCTCGAATCCCTAATCCTATAAATCACGCCTTGTGGTAACTCGCTATTACTCGTACTCATTTCTTCGAATTTCACATTCGAAGGTCGTAACCGGACGACATCGTGCGGTGTAAATGAATGCGTCGGCAATGGTGGCGCAAAGTCTTTTTCGGTCATTTTACGTTTCGAGACTTCGAGCGTAACTATGGTTTGACCGAGTAAGCCACCTCGCGCGTCCACGATTTTCAAACCGTCGAGTGCGTTCTTGTGTTGTCCTTTTTTCTTCGATGTGGATGTATTCAAAGCGTCTAAAGACTGCGCGATTTCTTCAACGCGTTCTAGTTCTAACAGATGTAAGGTTTTTGTCGTCCATTCCGATATCGTGGTGATGCTCGCAGCACTAGTACTCGCGTTGGTCTGTCTGCTTTTATTATTCTTCTTTTGTTCGTCGTCGTTTTTCTCAACGATGTCGTATTCGTCGAACGACTTTAAATCAATCTGAAAGTGCGTGCGAACAATGTCGCACAGATATTCGTCCGTCGGTTCCGACAAGCTTGTTCCATCGTTTTCATCTTCGTCGATCTCAACAGTGTTGTTTCCGGAGCGCGTTTCTTCTTTCTCATCCGGTCTTTCCAAAACTATTCGTCTGCTTTTGTTTTCAGCCTCTCCGATGGAATAATGAAGCAATCCATTCTTCGATGCGAACTCGTGCAATATCGCTCTCTGTCGAGCGTTTGCACTCTTCGGAAATAACACTCGAAGGGGAAGAAGGGGAAGAACAGCAGCGTTTGTCTTGTTATTCGTATTAGTATTACTGTTCGAAGGAGAAGGAGACATGGTTTTGTGCGGTTGTGTGTGTGTGTGAACCCCTAGTTTTTAACCGCCCCCGTTGGGCTTTTGGCGGGATGTGATTTTCGCAGATTTTTTCAGTTTTGAAAGGGAAGCTCCAAAACTCTTCTTTCGTCGTGTTGTTTTCCGCCACAAATTACACCATTTCACACAAACAAAAAGAAAGGGAGGAAGTTTATCACATAAAACACATAAAACATATAAAACACATAAAACATGAATAATAACCAACAACAATACTATTCTCATCTTCACAATCATCATCATCGCACCGCCGTTGTCAATCGTCAAAGACCAGTGCACATATTGTATTGCACAGGGAATCAAGGCAAATTTGCAGAAGCATCAATAATCGTAAACAATTGGTTGAAAGAAAACGACGGATGGGGTATTGATATTCGATTGATACAGGCCGACCCAGATCCCACGGAGGTTCAAGGTTCAGATCGTCAAATAGCCGTACAAAAGTGCGTCAGCGCATACGAAAGCGTGAAATATACCGGAGCATTAACGATTGATATAGATTTCGTAATCACCGAGGACGTTGGGCTCCGATTAGATGCTTTGAACGGCTTCCCGGGCCCGTATTGCAAACCGATGTTGGAGACGATTGGAGTGGAAGGTTTAGCAAATTTAGTTTTAAAATACGACGAAGAAAAAGGGGAAAGGAACGCTATGGCCACGTGTACCTTAGCAGTTTTAGAAACTTCGGTCGCTTTTAAATATCCTTTGTTCGTGGAGAAGTGCGTGCACGTATTCGAAGGCGCCATCGCGGGGAAAATAGTCGAACCGAGAGGAAGCGTACAACACGGGAAAGCGTCCTGGAACGCGTGCTTTGAAGTAGCTGCTAACGACGAGACAGATGGTGCGACTTTCGGGGAACTCTCGTACGAACAGCAATCGAAAGTAAGTCACCGGAAAAAAGCCATCGAAGGATTTCTAAACTCGCCTCTGATTTTAGGACGTTTGAGTTGAACGAAGGACACGTTTATTCGTCGTTCGTCGAAACGAAACGCGAAACGAAGCACAAACGGAGTATCTCTAGAGCGCGCACGCAAACACACGTTGTATTTTAAACGAATAATGAAAGATATACTATAGGTTAATTACACACATCATATTATAACTACTAACTACAAGTCGTATTGAAAATTCCACCTGGTATTCCTCGAAAAGTCTGTGCTTATGGACCAGTTATTCTCTCGTATTTGTCCATAAAATCGTTTAGTTTGCGCGTCGAATCCTATTTTCATCTTTAAGTCTTGGTCCGGTTGAAAGTTAAACATCGTTTTACTCAGTTCAACCTTTCCGTCCATTTTCGGCGTGCTCGACGTCAAGGCGAAATCGACGCCTCCTTTCAAGTCTAATGTCGTTAACCCATCCCGGGTGATATCGAACGATTTCCTTCCTCTAAGTTTATATATAACGTCGTCTGTTTCAGTATCGTAATTTACTCCGCAATCAATTCTAGACACGATTGGGTTTAAATCGGACGGGAAGAACTTCTTCCGCACGTACGCGTTCCCTTTACACTTTGCGTTTTGTAGGTCAATTGTACCGGATAACGTGAGACAATAGTTTTCGCGGTTTGTGAAACGCTGCTTGACGAAGATGGACGAGCGACGCGTTTTCGAATCAATCTTCAAGGACGTCTCCATTATTCTTATCTCTTGTGATTCGTTTTCCGATTATAGGAGGGACGAATGATATGCAAAACTATTCTGAACTTTTGTGTTGTCCATATATCAAATGATGAAAATTTAGGGGAATTTTTGACTCACATGCACATAAAGTCCCACCGAAACCACATTGACCCCGACGAGCCACCACCCTTATATAGATATATTAGAACCACATAAAGATTAAGAAGCGAGCGCATGAAAAGTATGAGCAGCGAGAATGACAATTCACAACCGCTGATAAACAAAGTCGTCGCCTTCGACTTTCCCGAGACTGGAAGAGGCAACGCCGTAACAGAAGATGTACAAAGAGGGGATGTTTTGCTGGAAATACCACTTTCGAGATGTTTCTCTTTGGAGTCTGCGCAAAAATCGGAGATGTTGACGAAAGCGATGGCAAAAGCGACGGCGGCGCCGGCGGGAACTCGTTTCACACCAACGCACGATCAGTACATGGCCATGTTCATTCTTCTTGAACAAAATCTGGGTAAACAATCTTCTCATTACGAGCACATTCTTTCCTTACCTAAAGCCTACGACTTACCGTTGTTCTGGAGCGAGGAAGAACGGAAGCGTTCACTTTTTGGAACGACGACGTATGCGGAGACCCTGGCGTTAGACGACGAAGTGATTCAAGATTATGAGTTGTTAAAACATCATCTCGGTGAAGACTTTTTCAGAGAACAGAACATAACTATGGACAGGTTTAAGTGGGTTCGAGCGACGCTGTGGTCGCGACAATGCGATTTATTGCGTCCAGCGCCGGAAACTACGCGATTAAGAGTGTTGGTACCTGAATTCGACATGTTTAACCACTCCTCAAAAGTTCCGCTCGGGAGTTCGCACAAGTTGAACTACTCCCGAGGCCTCGTCACGGCATTCGCCACGGCAAATGTTCCAAAAGGAGAACAAGCTTATATAAGTTACGGCAGCGGAGAGGCATCGAGCTCGAAATTACTGTTATGGTACGGGTTCGCACCTCTCAACGAGGGTGAAAACCCGTTCGAACAATTAGACGTTACTTTAACTTCGCAGTGTTCTGCAGACCGCGCGGAGTGTTTGAAACAGGCGCTTTTTGCATCCGCGCAAGTGTACCTGCGCAAAATTGATAGCGAATGGGAAGAGAAAAAAAAACGTGTTGTGGACGAGAACGATAAGAACGAAGAGAGTATGAAGTATGAAGGCGACGCGTACTTGCCTATGGTAGTGAATGTGTTACACGCGCCCAATGATGGCGAGTCTGGTGAGTTCATCGTTCGACACTCGCTGCCGGAAAATAATCCGTTGACGTCATCTCTGTTGGCGTACGCCCGGGTTCAATTTCTTACGGAACAAGATTGTCGCAATCCAGAAATCGTAGCTCGAATGTTAAACTCGTGCAGTAAATTACCACCACCGATGCCTACGACAACATCGTCGTCGTCTCTTCCTTACGACGAGTACATCATGGACGACGCGAATGAAGTCGGTGCCTTGGCTACAACCGTGTCTTTGTTGGAAAGTATACGTAAGAATCAACCGTGGTTCGAAACTCCAGAAGAATCCGAGCGCCTGGCGCAGGATGACTCAAATCCAGACTTCCATGCGCGGTGTGCAGCTCGCGTGCGTGGTGTAGAAAAGCGAATCGTGGAGAAAGCTTCGACAGAAGCTCGGCGTCGATTACATTTTGCGATCCAGGCATGTTTGCGCAAATCTTTCTCCATTCGCGATGGTTTTTGCGGCCACTGCGACGTGTGCAAGCAATCAGGATGCCCATGGGTGCACGTATTAGCTCAGAAAGATGGTGCAGTTCAAAGTGAATCGAGTAGATCTAGCCGTGTAGCCATTAGTGGTATTGAAGACATGCTGCCGTTACGGGCCCATCTCCAAGTGCTGAATGTATGCTTTTTGTGGATGACGGGGCACGTGCGGACGTCGGAACAAGTGAACGACGATTCGAGTGAGCCCGAGGTGAAAAGTGCAGAACTTCTCGCTCGCGCGAAGTCACACGAGAAAACGTGGCCGATGCGAGAAGATGATCCGATGAATGAACGCTCAGTACTCGCGTGTGACTCCTTGGATGCGCTGGCGGCTCAAGGCCTGGACGGCTCGAACGGCGAGCCAAACGCTCACAACGGTGAAGAGGGTGAGATGTTACTTCCCGGCGCATATAATCGCATCTTGCGAAACTGGTCGAGTCGGCTATTCTCCCAGTTAACAACTTCGCACATCTTTTCTTTGTCGGATGCAAACGCGATCGCGCAAGAAAGTTCGGCGTTAAGAAAACGTCACGCGTTATCTGTGCCTACGAGCGAAGCTTTAGCGGAGATAAACAAATATTCACCTGTTTTAGAAATGTGTTGTGGAAGTGGGTTATGGTCACGAAGGTTACACGAGATTGGGTGCGATGTCACATCGTATACCTCGTCCTTGTTTGATGACGATGTGCGCGACGTTCGGTGGTTCGACAGTACTATGACGTGCGAGGACGAGAAAGCCGTGGTCGTTGCCGAAACGTTGGCGCGTCATAAAACACTCGTGCTCATGTGGATAGATAAGGGCGGAGAAGGTAATCGAGGATTAGATATGGTGCAATGCTACGAAGGAGATACGCTCATTCTAGTCGGAGAGTGGAGCGATCGAACGTACGGGTCATACGTATCGTTTTTGCCAGAATCTGGCGCGAGTTTTTCGAAACCTTTTCAAAAGTACGTGGAAGAAAATTTTTCGCTCGTGAACGAGGTTCCAGTTGGGAATTGGCCAATGTACGACGCATCCTTGAGAGTTTGGAAGCGCCGAGAACCGTTTCGACCAAAAACGCCGTGAGCAAAGTGAAATAGTATATTTCAATAGTAGTATTCGTACAACAACAACAACAAAGATTTATCAAACTAAAATAAACGCAACGCCGTCGGCTCGCTTTCGAACGGCGCGCTCTTATCGTAAACTAATTCGACACCTCGACTCGAGTTATCTAATGAAAGTCTCCCAGCTTCTAATATCGCGGTCACGCGCGCTGATGATTCAATCGTCGCCAAATCTCCCATGTTTTCTACGTCCTCCTTAGTAATCTTGCCGTCGTTCATTTGTTGGCAGACTTCGACAAATCTTTCGATGGATCGATAACCATAGCCGTTTTGACCGGAAAAATAACCATCTTTTCCCGGAGTGTATTTCATATATAATGGGTTGAGATTCGCAAACGGGCGCTGCTCATCGTCCATGGCCATTTCGTATCCTCTGCGTGCTTGATTCACGCGAATTTCACCGTTCTGGCCGCAATAGTGGAAGTTTTGTTGCGTGTGCGAGTCGCTCTTCGGTGCAATCCAGGAAGCGGTGTATATTCCGATGCCCTTCGACCCATCTTCTTTGTTTTCCCATTCAGTTGTGAGTGTGATTGTGTCTTCAATCTTTCTATCCGAAACGTTTAAATACTTATTCGCGGCGCCCATGGCGGCAAACGCTGTCACTTTCGTCGGTCGCGAACTCTTTCCGGCAATCCAAGCGCAGATATCGATGTGATGCGAATTTAAATAATACGAAATATCGCTCGATTTACCCGCCCAATTTTTGAACGTGTCGAGCTGTGCTTTTGGTTGCGTCATGGTCGCGTTGAAGAACGAAAACGGGCCGAGGGAATCCCCTCGGTCTCGAGCGTCTGTATACAGAGGATCGAAACGCTTATGATATTCGACGCAGCACAAAACGTTGTTCTCTTTGGCCACTTGAATGAGTTCCAGATGCTTATCTAAAGTTTTTACCGCAGGTTTTGCGACGAGCACGTGCAATTTCGCTTCCATGCAAGCCTTTGCAATGTCAAAGTGCGTGTCGTCTGGAGTAAAAATCGTGACGACGTCGCCAGGAGAACACTGCGCAATCGCTAATTTATACGCCTCCGCATCGAATGCCACGTCATCATTCGGGAACGTTTTGATCGCATTCACGGATTCCATGCCTTTATACTTTTCCGCAATCTTCGTTCGCATGGTATCTCGAACAGCTGGCATTCTCGTTCCAACCGCATCGGCTAAATACATGTCGTTGATTCGACCACGACGTTTCAAATCGGTGAAGGTAATCGCGACCACGCCTGCTGGTTTATCCGGCGCAGCTCCGGCGGCGGTGAACACCGATCCCGTCGTGTACTCTCCAGCACCAACCATGAGTGCGTTTACTACTCGTTTCCCCATTTTAGATTCTTATTTATATGATGATGATGATGATGATGATGATGCGTCGTTTGGGGTTAAATAGTTTGTGAAAGATATTCTTGTGGTGATGACAAAAAGAGTCAGTCTCCTGCCTGAGAAAGATTTTCGTGTTGATTTCTGTGTTTTCAACTGTTTGTTAGAAATGAAAACTCCTCTCAAATTCGCAAATTCGAAGAAGAAGAAGAAGAAGAAGAAGTGAAAGAAGTCAAGTTCAACCAACAAGGTAGAAATGGAACTCAGACTGACTTCGACGAGTGATACTGATGATGATGATGATAAAGTGTTGTTCGAACGCGTGCTGAAGGATATTGTGCCTCGTTCTCGCTCTCGTCGTCGGGAAATTACTCTTGACGACGAATTGAAAAAAGAAGAAATTCGCGACGACAATAACAACGACGACGACGACGACGACGATGATGAGAAAAAGAGCAAGAGCAATAACAGTAATAGTATGAACGCGTTGATAAATGATGTCAATCGCATCGAGTTGTCTGGTGTTCAATTGAAGGAATCAACGATAACAACAACAACAACATCAAAGTCTCCATCAACCAACTTAGCTGAACTTCATCAACAACGAGAAAGCGAAAGAGTTCGCTCGCTCGCACAAACGTCTTCTGAGACCGTTCGATCTGCTTTGTTGGAATGGAGCGCACACAAACAAAATGTATTCGTGAATCGATTTGCTACGCAAGCTTCAGACGACGCCGTTTTGGAGTTGAACTTATCGTCTTGGGTGGATAATAACAACGGCGAAGAAAAGCAGTTCTTTCGCGATTACACAAACATCAACAGAAATGTAGAAGAGAAAGCACCCGGGACGCCGACTCGCCGGTCGTCCTCTTCTATGAAAAACACGGTGAATATTGACATAGACGCGTTGTTTAGGAACGAAGACAAATTTGGCGACGAGCGTTTACAAGAACTCGAGAACGCGTCCTCGTCTAATACATCGTCCTCGAAAGATATCGCTCGAACAACGCAGCGCGATTGCGTCGAGCGTCTGCAGAAACTCAACGACAACATAGCGCGCGCGTGGTTGGAAGCAGACAGAGTGGCTGCTTTGAAACTATCGATAAAAGTAGTCAAGTTGTTGGGATATAACGCAGGAGGGAAAGCGCCAGAATTTTATCCAATCTTATTCTTCCTCGTCACCGATATCGCAGATACAGTCGGTCAATTGGTTTATAAGCGAATAAAAATGAAAGCTGAAAATAAGAGCGAAGAAACATACGACGAGATTGACGAGATTGAATATAGAACAAATCAGAATAGTGGAAGAAAGAAAGCACCTTTACCTGAGAATTGGAACTCGGACGATATACGCGAATCGGCAAAAGCAACGTGTCGAAACTGGTTTTTCAAAGTCGCGTCTATCCGCGAACTAGTGCCACGCTTATATCTCGAGTTTGCGCTTTTAGATTGTATGCGCTTCTTACGTCCCGAGCCTCCAGTTGATCGGTTGAATAGATTGATTGCTCAGATTAAAGGCGTGGGCGATCCTCTAGTCGCTGCGTACTTGCGATGCTACGCCGCCAAGAAAATCGTCACGGTGTTACCGCAAAAGTTGCAAAAAGATCCACTGAAAACGCTCCTTGGTGATTTCATCGCAAGGTATGTAGCCATAAACGACCTAGATGAGTCAGATCTGATCAATATCAGCGCCGCAATGCGACGCTTAGGATTGAGAAAAGATATCCTTTTGCGCTTGATGCATCCATCGCTGGCATGGATTTTGTCTCGAAACGCAAAACTCTCGGAATCCTCGACGCTCGAACGATCGATACAAATGTGCTCGAACGAGTTTAAGGGCAAACCACCTCTATCGTTTCTTTCGGCATTGTTTGAGACTTTATCCGAAGATGTTTGCGCCGAGAACGCGCTGCGATTAGTACGACTCGTGAAAGATTCTTCTTCATCGAGTAACTTCGAGGAGGATGTCCGTGATTGCGCGAAATGCTTCATCGTTCTGGGCAATGCTTTCGCGAAACTACCACCGCAGGAGAAGTTCAGATTAGACGTACTGATGGAAGTGTGGAAGGTTTTAGCCAAATGGAACGAGGATCAGCTCGAACATTACGCCGGCGTAACGGACGCGTTTGTCGATTTCGTCGCCGAGAACTTTACGCGCAATCAACTCGAAATTTTATTGAAAGACTTAGCGAAGCGTGTGAAGAAATCGAGAACGAAGTTGTTCGATGGCGACGAAGAATTAGCAGCTCGCCGGAAAATTCAAGGCGGCAATTTAGCAAAGAATATCGAAAATATTTGCACGAAGATCCTCTTTCGTTTCGAGGACATCTCGTTAGCAATCTCTCTCTCTGGGTTCTCGTACTTGGTCAATCAGCTTGGCGGTGACTCGAAAGTTCTATTCTCGATAAAGATGCTCGAGCGCATCAAGAAGTCAAAGCATCGTTTGGAAGGTAGTAGCGTAATCAGTCACGCGTTCGATTGTGCTAAAGCCGTTCACGACAGCGTCGACGCGCTCGCGTTGAGGACAGGGTCACCGGATGGAGTGGACGTTGTGAGCGCGTTTGATTTGGTATCGAGCTTTGTTTCGAAAGTTCATTATGAGGAATCCGATGTTGATGCAGAGCTTCGATTTCTTATGAACTGTCGTTCTGCTTTCACAAACGCCGACCGAGCACTCATTAAAGTAGTACAAAGAGCCATCTCCATCGTAAAGCGCTGCGTGACTACGGACGTGAAGAAAAGAGAGAAGACGCAAGCACAAGCGGCGGCGAGCGTTGCGTTTTGTCAAATCACCATACCGAGCGTTGCAGATATAGAAGCGCGATTGAAGTTGATTGTCGAAACAGCAAAATACGCCACGGCGTGCGAATTACACGCGCAAGTCGACGGCGTGATTAGTTCTGCGATTACAGATATTGAAGACGCTATTGAGAGTTTACGTGCTGAAAGAGTGCACGCTTTCGTTTTGAAACTCTCGGAAGTTTTGATGGATAATCCTGCCGGTCATCCCGAATACGGTTCGTTTTATGCCATCGCAACCGCGTCGACGATGCTTGAAAAGATGAGTACAGAGGATTCAACCAAATATAAAGCGTATGCGTATCTTGCTCTTGCCTACGTGGTTGCGTCGTTTGCTGAGACACGCGGGACTTTAAACAAGAAGAACGTGGAACTGTACGGAGGGTCAGAACAAGCCTTTGTTGATGAATGCGTTACGTGGGCGAAGGAGATGGTATCCAAAGCGGCCGATGTCGTTTATAACGACGACGACCTTCTTTCGACCCGTAGTGGTGGCGCCGCGAACATTCGCATAGCGTGTGTGGTTCTCGATTTGTTCAAATCGGATAGCAGAGAGACAAAGAAAACGATTCAAACGCTCGTGCGCCGCTGCGAGGCATCAGAGTTGATCACTGCGAACAACAACGACGACGATGATGTAATGATGCTGCGTGCATTTCACATTTTGAAAAATAAAAATAGTCCGAAGAGGGAGACAGGTTAGCGTGAATCTATCGATGCGAATAAGCTTTCAATACATGTGTACGTGAGATAAGTAAAACGTGTACGAGCGATAATTAAACGAGAGATTATCAGAGGATAGATTAGAGCTTTTAGGAGAGAGTGTAGGGTGTAAAATTCCCCTAAATTTTCATTTGATATATTTCTTAAATACAACCCCTCCGGAACACCTAAATTTCAAGTTGAAAAATTAAGTAAGGAATCGGAGGGATTCTCAGGAGCGGAAATTGAGCAAGCTATTATAGAGGGAATGCACATTGCCTTCAATGAAAAACGTGAATTTACCAATGATGATGTTCTATCCGGTTTAAAACAAATTATTCCCTTGTCACAAATCGATCCCCAGCGTATTAACCAAATGCAAAAATGGGCCCTATCAGGTCGTATTCGACTGGCTTCTAATTCAACTATCTTAAATTAAGATATAGGTAAAGAATAATATGAAATTAAAATTTTTGCGAACATTCGCTCAACTTAACATTGCAATTTTATTGTTATTAATAATTGCAGGGTTTAGTATAATTGGGACAATTATAGAACAAGACCAAACTGTAGCATATTACCAAGAAACTTATTCTAATTACTATTTACCAGGAAATTTAATTTTTTGGAAATTTTTATTATTTTTTGGTTTCGATCATGTTTACAAAACGCCTTGGTTTTTAACGCTTTTATTTCTTTTTGGAACATGTCTCATAAGTTGTACTTTTACACAACAATTCCCAACTTTAAAATCTGCTCGCCGATGTAATTTTAAGAGTGAGGCAAAGGAATTCCGTCGGCAAGAATATTATACAAATTTAAAAAACCTATATTTTGCAAAATGCTTAAATAACTTTAAAATTAAAAAATATACAATTTTTCAACAAAAAGAAATTGTTTATATCTATAAAGGTATTTTAGGACGTTTTGCCCCAATTATTGTCCATATTGCTATGGTACTAATCTTAACAGGCAATACATTTGCAGCATTTGGAAGTTTTAATGCACAAGAATTAATTGCAAAAGGTGAGATTTGGCATGTACAAAATATAATTAGTAAAAGTTTCTTTACGCAAATCCCAACTTCACCTGTTCGAGTAAATGATTTTTGGATTGAATATGGGCCAAAAAATAGTATTAAACAATTCTATTCTGATCTCTCAGTTTTACGAACAGATGGCACAGAAGTAAGCCGAAAAACAATTTCTGTTAATTTTCCATTAAGATTTAGAAACTTAACTTTTTATCAAACAGATTGGAATGCCATTGGTTTAAGAGTACGTATAAACGATACCGTTTATCAATTACCAATAAAATCATTTTCAAAAGCAAAAAATCTATGGGTCAGCTCCATTCCTATTTCCAATACACCTGATAAAGGCTTTACGTTTATAACAAATACCTTAAATGAGACATTTTCTTTATATACTAGTGATGGTATATTTCTAGGAAACTTTAATATAGGTGATGAAGTAAACCCACTCAAAGAATTAGAAATAGTCGAAATTATGAAAGAAACAGGTTTGCAAATAAAAGCAGATCCTGGAATTCCACTAATCTATTTTGGGTTCGGACTTCT
>ENA-OWPI01000595-OWPI01000595.1-marine-metagenome-genome-assembly--contig:-NODE-595-length-48801-cov-28.981139_pt1 | contig 48801 bp, 35 predicted proteins | sample MGYA00238138_ERZ651775 | MGnify/ENA primary metagenome ERZ651775 (study PRJEB26906, sample SAMN06265043) | marine metagenome | isolation source: Helgoland LTER site | place: Germany:Helgoland, sampling...
CCTGCGTCAAAATTCCATTCAAATTCACGCGTAAATGTCCCATCGCTTTCAAGACCAATCTCGGTCCGACTGCCATCTGCATTCTCAGTGTTAAAGCGTGCGGAATCCCAAGAGCCATATGAGTCACTAAATGAGGATACATCTCCAAGCCAATCCCAATCAGCAGAGAAGTAAGTGATACCTGACGAAGAAAAACCACTCACGGTGGCTGGTTCTTGGGCTCCTATACCTATCGACTCGATTGGTTCCCCATCGTCTGAATAGCTATAAGAATTGGCATAACCAATTACTTTTCCATCCTGGCCGATATAGGTAATTTCTTTAGAATTATCATCCCAAGGCGTAACTACTTCTTTGACGAACACATCAGAGTTAGCGGTCACACCGAACACCGTTGCAGCCGTTTGGTTAAGCGCGGCAGAAACTATTATAGTCTCAGCAACCACCGCTGTCAGATCACCAGTTTCAAATGACTCGCCTTTGAGTTCCCAACTTTGGCCATATTCGCGCGTGGAACCACTCTCGTCAGTTTCAGTCCCCTTCAGAAGGTTCCAATCACTGTCGAAGTAAAACTCGCGTGAAGAAGCAGATGCCCAAGTCACCCCATCGTCGGTGCTGGTATATTCTTTGGAAACCTCAACACGGTAGGTTCCAGTATAACTCTGAGTTGCACCGTCAGAGTCCGTGTAATCCAGAGGGGTATCAGAACTATTAACCTCAACGTAGGAAAACACTTCCTTGCTAACTGCTTCGTCATTTTCAAAACGGACACGGACATCCCCAGCCCATTCATGCATACCATTAGCGTCGATTGTTTCAAACGAAGTGATCTGTTCACCAGACCAAACATCTTTGAACTCAAATGATTTGCCCAACATGTTGCCAGTCGCATCAAAGTAGGCAGTCTCCTTACCACCGTACTGCTGATCACTGTCATCACGCAAAACCTGCTGATAAACAGCGTCAACCGTGCCATCGCCATCAGTGTCAGCCTTCAGCACGGCAGGGATATCATCGATACCGTCCGTGACAGCTGTAAGATTATCAATCTCAACAGATACCTTACGGTTCCAATTCGCGTCTAGCGCATAAGTGACCCCATTCTCGGTCTCAGTGCCACCAGTGAAGTTTCCAGCTGCGTCAAAATTCCATTCAAATTCACGCGTAAATGTCCCATCGCTTTCGAGACCAATCTCGATCCGACTGCCATCGGCATTCTCAGTGTTAAAGCGTGTCGAATCCCAAGAGCCGTAAGTACCACTGGATGAGGACACATCTCCAAGCCAATTCCAATCAGCAGAGAAGTAAGATGTTCCACCCGAGGTGTAACCCAGACCATCATCGTAGCTATAGGTATTTGCGTAACCAATTACGCTCCCATCTTCAGCGATATAGGTAATCTCTTTGGAATTCGCATCCCAAGGCGCAACTTCTTCTTTAACGTAAACTTTAGAGTTAGCTTTAACACCAAAGACTGTCTCAGCCGTCTGGCTAAGATCCGCAGAAATTGTAAGTTGATTAGCACGAACCGAACTACCAAGGCCCGAAACGTCCACTGCCTGGCTTAATGTTGTCCAACCCGAACCATATTCTGTGGTTACACCATCACGGGTCTCTGTTCCTTTAAGATGTGTGCCATCTGGGTCGCTGAAGACATTTTCTTCATTTAACGTTAATGTCCAGCTACTGCTGGTCGCATCATAGGTGTAATTTTCATAAATCTCTGTGCGAGACGCACCGCTGTAGGTTTGCGCTGCGCCTGTGGCGTCAGTATAGACCACATCATCTGTCGACTGGGACGAATAACGGATTTCCTTAAGCTCTGGCGTTGTGCCATCCGCAGCGTAAGAGATACGTAAGTCACCAAGCCATGTGACTGCATCAGTGCTTTGATCGATCGCCTCAAAGACTGTGACGCTCTCTTTAGATGAAGCATTTTCTGTTTCAAATGATTTCCCAATGATTTTACCAGCGGTATCGAAATACGCCGTTTCTTTGGGCCCACCTTGCGCTAAAGCGTCCTTTACCACTTTCACATAAGCAGCATCAGCTGTGCCATCATTATCAGTGTCCAGTTTGAAAGCATCGGGTATCTCAAGCGCATCAAATGCAGTGCCTGTTTGCTCAAAAGAGCTCAAATCTGAAACAACGCCAGATTGACGCGTACCATCAGCATTAATCGTAACGCTGACCCCATCAAGTGTTTCAGTACCACCGATAAGATCCCCACGACCACCAGTGTCGCCGTCAACACCATATTCACGGAATGTTTCTTTCAAAGGCGCGGAAGATGACTCTTTAAACTGCTCAATTACCTGGAAGCCCGAAACAACACCATTATCACTAACTGTATTCTGCAATTTAAAAACAAGTGTTTCCGGCACTACAGTAGTATCATTTTCATAGCTACTATCCGAGAAAGTCTCAAATTTATTCCCAATAATGTTGCCATTTGAGTCAAAATACACAGTGCTTCGAGAAAGCTCAGTGATATTGTTTGTAACATTTACAGTAAGAACTAAGCTGCTATCGCCGAAATTTACGTTTTGTGTTGAATAACCCATTGTATCGATCTCCAAGCCCTATGTTACACTTCAAAGGTAAAGGTTAATGTTTCTGTATTTCCAGCCAAATCTGAAAAATCACCAGTGTACGAACCCAGTAATGTATCCGTCGCGTCAAAAGTGACAGATTTACCATCCGATGCCCAAATAACATTCGAAGCACCACCACCAAGTATTGCCTCTAGTGCAGTTTCAATATCGTTTGAACCACCAATGCTACCTACTGCTTCAAAGAAAGAAAGGGTCACTTGTTCTTCCGCACTCACTTTTTTGTCACCGTCTGTATCGCTCCAGTTAGTGCTTAGGATAGCCAAATCTAACGTATCTACAACAATATCGTTGTTATCGCTCAAATTGCTACCAATGGGCACAACCTCTGAGGTCATGGTATTACCATAAATGTCAGTTACTGTTGAGGATATTATGCTAGAAACATCCAGATCACCGCTATTATCCCCCGCCGTTACAGTATAATCCGCTGAAAGATTATATCCTTTTGCGCTTGCAACAAGATTCAGCTGATCACCGGTATCTAAGACAACCCGAACAACGCTGCCCTCCACAACCTCTTCATTAGTTTCTGCGGTTATATTGATCTTATCACCTTCAATATAACTTTTATTTACCGAACTGCTTTTAAAGCTCGTGACCGTCGGACGACCAGTATCTGTATAGGCTGGCGCAAGAGTGGCTGCATCAGTTGTTGAGACGTTGCCTGAAACATCCTTGATAAACCCAACTGAGATCGCAACGCTATCAGCTGCACCTTGAGCCGCAAAGTTTTCTGTCCCTTTCAAAGCTGTGTTCGCAGCAGCATCCAAAGTGATCGTCATCGTCGTATTGTTTGTAACAATCGCAGAGGTAACTTCGGTCTCCGGGTTAAACGTCACTGATGAAGTAACTCCAGAACCATCCTTTACCTGCCACACAAAGTTATCCCAGTTCAAATAACTCTTCGCATCATTACCTTGCGTAACACCAAGGCCATTGGTGCCTGTGAAGTTGTCCCCAGTCAGAACCAAAGTGCCAGCCAAACCATCACCGCTGTCGGTATATTCAACCGCCGTAATAGTCGTCGTCGGTGCAGAGGTATCAAAAAGAACCTCTTTTTCATCCGCAATGTTTTTCCCGAGCGGTATCACTGAAGAAGTAAGAGAGGTGCCACCCAGGCTTTTTATAGATGTAGACCCAATACTATCTACATTGAGTGGTTCAGAACCAGTTGTCATCCCCGCTGTAATAGCAAATGAAACCGTCATTGCGGTGCCAGCCTCAGTCGCGCTGAATATTACATCTTCACCTGAGTTAAGCGAAGCTACAAAAGTTGATCCTGCTTGAACTTCAACACTCATCTCAGCTGTTAATTCCACCGTGGAGCCGAGACCCCTGAAGCCTGACGCACCAGTAATCGAAATTGAAGTTATTGTTGGAGCAGCATCATTAGAATATCCGACGGTAGCCGTAACACCATCCCCAACCGCTGCATTAAGATTAGCGTCCCGTATGAACCCGTTACTAATAACAACGCTATCATCAGCTGCACCTTGAGCCGCAAAGTCAGAGGTTCCCTTGAGATCCGTAATTTTATCAGATTCTAGAGTAATCGTCATGGTTGTCGCGTTGGTAATGATTGCCGAAGAAATATCATCTTTCGTGAACGCTTCAGAGGTACTGCCTGAAGTTCCCGTCACATTCCAAACGAAATTATCCCAGTTCAAATAATCTTTAGCATCAGAACCGACCGATATGTCGAGCGTGTCAAATTCAGACCCGGAAAGAACAATGGTCGAGTTAGACAAATCAAAGTCAACACCAGATATTGTGGTGGTGGGTGGTGTTAGCTCTTTTATGGCAACCACACCTTCAACACTTGTTACTACAGAGTTTTCACTAGCAAACGGTAGGCCAGTCAAATGGACGTGAAATTGATCGCCTTCAGCGAATAAAGTACTCGGAACAATGCCGGCACCACTATCCTCAACAGCACTGATAATGTTAAGAACTTTGATCTCTAGACTTGTGGGCACCGAGCTGCCATCGCCGGTTACCAACGACAACACATCACTATCAACATTCGTAAGGGTAAAGCTACCAGTCTCGGTTGCACTCTGATTTGTACTAGCCCAATATTTCACTGTCGCCGTACTGTTAGCAGGAACAGTTAATTGAGCACTGGAACCTGAACCACTTACTATGATCTCACTGAAAGAGATTTCAATCCGGCGCTCTCCAGAGGCTTGGGTTGCGTCAGAGCCATCTGTCAACGAAAGCGTTACGTCTGTTAGGCTCTTCGCGGAGGCTAATGATGGAACACCATCCAGCGTTAATGAAAGTGCAGGAGGTGTAAATGCAGCGTTTCCGCTCGTTCCATAACCGACGTTGTTAGAGTCGAGCTCTACAGAACCGAAGGACAGAACACTGCCGGAAACAGATGCATCAAGATCTGTGACTTTAGAGATATTGCCTGACAAGTAATCTGTAAGGGCAGCATCAACTAATTCATCCGTTTGAATACGGAAATGGTCATCCACACCATTAATTGTAAATCTTAAATTTTGCGTTGATGTTGTTGTGATACCATCGGTGACCTGAACGACAAAGCTTTCGGACAGTGTTTCACCGTCGCGCAGAGCGTCGACCTCATTCGCTGAACTGTTCAACGTGTAGGTGTATTCTCCTGTAGTTGCATTTAAGGATATGCTTCCAAAGCTTCCTGTTTGCGCCCCCACAACAGAGAACTCCAGTGCATTACCGGTTGGTCCAAAGCCGCGTAAGGCTCCAGACACTGTCGCTGTATCTTCTGTGATTTCTGTGGTCTCTGGAATAAGCAAGGTAAGATCTGATTTTCCAAAGTGCTCTGCAACTTCTGCTTTGTTGGCAATAATCTTATCTTCGATTGCGCTCGCAGTGTTCAGCGTTAAATAGCTATCAGCATCAAAATCTGCCCAGTCACCACCTTCAAGAACGCCAGTATCAGAATTAGGGGTACCCGCATCAAACGTAGCACCAGGATTGGCAAGCACCCAAGCGTCATAATGAGCACGGGCTGCTGTAGCCATTTGTTGTATTTCATCTGCTACGTCATGCTTGACGTGTGAGACCGAACCAGCACGTAGTCCACCAAAATCCGAAGACGCTAAATCGTCTAACTTTTCATTAATTAACTTGATTGAATTGGAAGCATGTTCCAAAACATATTCAAGAACAGGCACAGAAACCGATGTACCGTTATCAGCCATCGTTTTTCCAAAGCCACCTTCACTTGTATCAGCGAGATCAGCTTCAATAAGCTCCTCTAATTCTTCCAAGTGCGCAGCATCACTTAGATCGAGATCACCCGATATAGAAACGGAATCGCTACCACCTACTTCATTATTCGATTTGTGAACTTCGATGATAAGATTAATGAGTGAATCTAACGCGACATCATGAGCCACTTCATCAGAGACAGCCCTACCTGCTGCCGGCGTACCAGCCCCTTTAATAGCAGATTGCACCATCATAGTGGTTGTCATCAAATGCTGCTGTATAGTCTCGACCTCGTGGGCTAAATCTGCATCAACCCCGTCTGCGTGCGTGTTAAAAGTTAAAATATCAACTTTAGTACTATCGATGCCTAATGCCTCAGCAAGATCATCAGATGCAAAACTTGTAGCATGCTCTTGTGAATGTTCGTGTAAGGTCGTCATCGGAGTTACAACGCCACCACCAGGTGCAGCCTTCAGCGTTGTACCGGCACCAGCATAGCTTTCGCCGGATGTGTTATCCGTCGCATTCTCCATCGAGACAACAATGCTGTAGTCGTCTTTATTAAACCCTGTCTCATCATAAGCCGTGTTTGGGTCTAAGTTTGAATCATGAGAAAGAGCATAAGAACCATCGCTGGCTGTGGCAACCCAAGGCTCACCAGCAGTCAGCTCACCATCATTGTTGTAATCCGCAAAGGCAATGGCACCCTCTAATGGCCCCTTGAGAGCAAAGCCACCATCAACCGTAACGATCCCTGTTTCATCACTTGTGATACTCTCTTCGTTACCACCGGAATCTGTGAAGCTCACCTGTACCGACAATGCCTGGCCTGCAACACTGGACGGAATTACAAGTGTTTGGCTTGTTTCTCCATCAAGCGCCACTCCATCTGCAAGCCACTGATACGACAAACTACCCATACCATCTTCATCAGTGATTGTTGGCGCAGCAGTCAGAGTCCCTGTGATAAAAGTATCGCCAGTGATCGCAACTGTCCCAGTCGCTGGATCATTTTGATCACTTACTTGAATCGTAAATGTTTTAGTCGTGGTAGCTGTACCGTCACTTACAAGGACGGTGACGACATGGGTTGAAGCGTCTTCTTTATTTAAAGTTGTCGTGGACTTCAGTTCGAGCGCGTTATCCGAATTTATTGTGAACAAGTCGCTGTCGTCAGCAGAAACGGTTGATAATTCATAGGTTAAAGCATCACCATCCACGTCAACCGCGGATAGTTGACCCACGACGGCGCCAGCTGCATTTTCATTAACGCTCGTGTTAGCTAAGCTTACAGATGTTGGAGCATCATTGGCGCCACTGATTTTAAAGGTGATGCTTTCCGAACCAGAAAGTGATTCATCTGAAACAGAAATTGTAAATTCATCTACAACAGCTTCAGCTTCTTTGAGAGCTTGAACCTTGCTGGACTGCTCCGCGTTTGCAGCTAAACTGTAGTCATAGGACCCAGTCGTTTTATTTACAGTCAACGTACCGTAATCGCCGGCTAAACTTTCAACCAATTCACCTGATGCATCTGTGATATAAAAGCTATAAACATCTGCATCTATATCAATGGCAGTAGTATTAAAACTTGTTGTAACAACGCCATCTTCTGTAAGATTGTAAGTGTCTGTGCTTGCAAGGGGAACCGACACAAAACTAGGAGCTGCATTTACATCCAGTATGTTTACAGGACCAGAAATTTTTGTAATGGCCGTCCCAGTCTCATCTAGGATAGGCAAGCCTTCAACACTAAAATAGTAACTCCCTGAACTCTGAATAAGGTTTGAAAATTTTGTCGTTATATCGCTTAAAATTGCATCCGTTGGATTATTTTCAGACAGCACTGCTAGAGCGTCCATCGCATCTAAAAGACTGATTTTGAGTGAACCAGTGACGTCGTCATAAGCAAAAGTCGAATGGTCTAAATCAAGACTGAGTGACGTACTGCTCGTTTCCTCTCCCGCTCCGGCGTATGAGAGAACAACAGAGTTTCCATTACTAAGACTAAAAGCATCTCCTGAACCCGCTACGCTCAAGTCAAATTCAATTTCCACCAAACGCTCGTCAGAAACTAAACGTACGGAATCTGCCCCCTCAATTATAGAGATTTTAATCGCATGTGTTGCGTCTACTGTTGGCAAACCTACAGCAATTTTGACAACGGGCGCCTCATAGCTTGCAGAAGAGCTCAGGCTGGCCTGAATATTTGGCTCATCAAGCTCCAGTTGGCCAAAAGTAATTTCACCATCCACGGCAGTCAAATTGATAGAAGTTGTTTTAGTAGCTGTACCATTTGGGCCAACAACATTGTCAACCAAGGTGGCATCTACTTCATTCGCAGTATTAATTCTAAAGTTTCCATCAAGAATATTATCGTCAATATCCTCAACGCTTATTGAGAAACTTTCGGAATATGTCTTCCCACCTTCATCTTTAACGTTAATGGAGACAGAATACGAGCTTTGAGCTTCATAATCTGGACTGGCGAGAAAGAGCAGTTTTCCATCTGCAATCTCAAATTTATCAGAATCTTCACCCGCAAGGGTATATGTGAGTGCAGCGGCTTCGTCCGCAGCACTTACAAGGCTATCACCAAGAGCGTCATCCTGAACATAAATTGTACCAACAGTGAGATTGGTCGTGCCTTCAACAACAGAGATCGCTACGCCCTCTGTTGCAACTTGACTCTGGCCCACTAAAAGCAAAGCAATATCAGAAGGAGCCGCGTTGAGTGCTGCCGCCGTCACCGCGGCTTCGGCACTAAATGTCACGAGATCTGCTGCAGCGGCATTTGTTGGATCAACCTTAACAGCATTAACGGCCGCTTTGACTTGATCGGCAAGCACGCTGGCAATAGAAAACGTCTTAGAAGCTGCGGAAGAACCAGCGTCGGATATGTCAGTAATTTTGGCAACTTCAGTGTTAACATTCACAACAGCAGTCAGAATTACACTTTCAACGGCATCAAACGCGGTATCATCGATACTGTCATCAGTGGCTTTCGCCGCTGTGATCGCGACTTTCATTTTTGTCGCGATGTCAGAAAGGGCAGAAGCGTTTCCATCAATATCAGCAGCAGTTGAAACAAGTGAAAAATCTTTCCCACTAGATACTCGCTCAGCAACTTCTTCCGAGACAGCCTGCAAAGCAGCATTAAAGGCACTTTCAGCGTCAAGGCCCGCACCCTGAGCCGCAGCTGTCATTGCAGTCAAAACAGTACCAACTTGTTGCGAAACCGCTTCAACCTTTGCTGCAATGCTGTCATCAATGTTCGCGTCTGAATACGGGTTGAAAGTCAGAAGAGATTCGCCAAGTTCATCAAGGCCCAAAACAGTTTTGACTTCCGCTTCAGTAAGCCCACCCTCCTGCATTAAAGTCGACGCAATAGAGACAACCGTCGCCCCGGCTTCAGCCGAAAGCCTCACTCCGGACAGAACCGTGCCACTTGAGGTGTCAATCGTTGCATCGTCTGTAAGAACAACGATTACAGCGTTCTCTTTTCCAGCTTCACCTGTGAGCGTAAAATATCCAGTAGCATCCGTGAGGGTGCCAGGTTCCGTTTCCTCGTCCCACTCACCATCACCATCATAATCCAAAAACGCGCGAGCGTTCAGCAAGGGACCCTTATTAGCATTACCACCAGCTTGAAAACCACCCGAACCACCCGAACCACCACAAGCGCTTAAAACCAGAAGGCTCAAGGGTGAAAGAAGCATTGGGCTCTTCGAGCGCAACTTACTTAAGGATGAGAACTTCGAAAGTTGTGTCCCAGCTAAATGGGTGGGGCTGGCCATAAATTTTTTCCCCCAATCATTAGACCGTAGTAACTTTTAGAATAAGTCATGTGTTATTTTTAACAGCCGTTAAAATCGAAGTATGACGTAATCTAGCTCTTTCTAAATCGGCCGTTTTTTGTTTTTCAATCAAATTTCGTTGTGATTTATATTTTTGTTCAATAAACCTCATCTCATTATGGAAACGGTTCATTTCCTTTTCTACGGCGCTGGTGTTTTTATTCTCTGTTTTCATTCCAATTTTCCATATCTGATTAGTATCTTATGGTATTCATTACCATTTATACAGTCGAAGGTTAAAGCCGACTTTGTGACATAACCTACATTTTATTTTGATTTTTAAAAGTAAGATTAGATATAAATCGATATAAATTATATTTCGTATTCTTTAGTCCTAAATAAAACTCTTCTAGAGTTAATTTCGTTGGTAAAGACGCCACGGCCGCTCTTGCATGAATGAAGTCATGGCCTTTTTTAACTTATTGGGAGCAGTTTCTTTAAAAAAGGTATTGAACTACATCCAACACGTCTAATTTAAAAGGACTTAGAAATCTGAAATTGTAGTTGATCAATATACACGGTATTATCAGCCGAAATTTTATTTCTGCGTAATTTAAACAAATATGAATATCTTTCGCCTTTAATCGCTAACATGACTTCTGCAAATGGATCTATACCATTCCCATTTGCATTTTTTTCAATCTCCATCGCTGTGGGTGTCCAAGCATGTCCTGTTCCATTAAATTCCCATTTACTTAATCCCAATCCAATAGAGGATGTGAGATGAGGTCCAAATAAATTTTGTGTTGCTTTCATCATCAGGTTTGTGGTGTTTAAACCCGACGATATTTTGCCAGTGAGAGCTGTTCCTCTTCGAAAACCTGTTAAGTTATTGCCCTTTACTTCGCGATTTTCTGCTTCAATTAGTAAATCAACCGAGGTTCGCTTTGGCAAGTCAGTTAAGTGATATACAATTCCAATTTTTGTATACACCGACTGAATGTTTCCATTAAAGTTGGCATCAGAATAAGATATTGATTGATTTGGAGCATATCCAAATCCTAGTGCACCAGTAATATTTATATTTTTTGAAAGTAGAACATTAATTTCGGCCCCAACAGCGCCAAGTTTATAAGCCGAAGTTATCCCGTCTACTATTAACGGTTCAGAAGAAGTTTCGAAAAAGGAGAATGCATTAAGATTAGTTATAGCAAAGTTTGAGTCTGCTTTTACAGAGTTTAGCGTAGCCATAAAAAAAATGAAAATACTAACAGTTGAGCGCATTAAATAGATTTTGTTCATGTTATTGGGCGCCTCTCGTAGAGTTTTCAATAGTTATGATGAATGGGGAACGATTAGTCATTTTTCAACCTATTTTATAATTCTAATCTCTTAAAGCGAGTTCTTGAAGTCTAGATATAGGTGCCCAAAAGTAGTCCAATACACTTCTCTTGCCCGATACAACATCAACAGAAGCCGTCATGCCAGGAATTAATGTAATGTATTCACCGGTACTTAGCTGAAGTGTCTCTTCCCACGTTACATCAATTGCGTAGTAGGCTTCGCCGTCGCCCTGTTTTGGAATTATGGCATCGGGGCTAATAGATGTTACTATTCCTTTAATTGAACCGTATTTAGCTGAATCGTAAGCAGACAACCTAATTTTTGCAGAATCACCAATCGCTATTTTGGAAATATCCTTTGGATTGATGCGGCCTTCAAGTTTCAACCCCTCGTCGGTTGGTACCAATTCTAGCAAAATGTCTCCAACAGAGACATATGCGCCATCGGTTCGGTAATTTACTCGATTAATAATGCCATCCATTGGGGATCTAACTGTGCTTCTGTTAACCCTTTCCTTAATTGATGGCAGAGCTTTGAGGAGTTCACGCCTGTCGGCTATGGTCTGCGACAATAATGCCAAAGCTTCACTTCTATATTCGTTTTGTAACGCTCCTAGGCGCTGTTTCAATTCAGTTATGGAGATCTTGGATGTTTCTATTTTGGTTTGACTTTGAAGTTTAGAAACTTTTGCTCGTTCCTGCTCCCGCTTTAACTCAAGCAAACGAGTTTCAGGCGCAATTTTTTCTATAACAAGTGGCTCTACTAATTTTCTTTCCGATATAACCAATTCGAGCAAATTTTCTGCTGACACTTTACTATCCTCAGCAGAAGCAAGTTCCGCCATTGCTTTTAATAAGCTTTGTTCCAAAATATTTTTTTGATTATCTAGTTCTTGTTTTCGAGCATTAAACAATTGTAGCTCGTTATCGGCAAATTCAGGTGCTTTGCTTGCATGTGCTTCTGACACCTGAAAACTTGTATTAGAGATTTCTGCTTTAAGCCTAGCTTCCGTAATTGACAGGGTGGCCTCGCGTTGTACTAGCCTACTTAGCTCTGACACTGCATCGATTGGATCAATTTCAAATAGAATATCTCCTTTTGCAACTAAGTTATTTTCTTTAACGAGCCTCTGCTTGATGACACCAGCTTCAGAGGCTTGAACTAATTGGTTTTGCAGTTTGGATACAATTTTTCCCTCCCCGCGGGTGACATTATCAAGTTCGGTATTCTTCGCCCAAAATATCATAGAAACCAAAAACGTTAAAATTATAAGAAGAATAAGAGAGTTGCTAATTCCGCTTGTATTGGAAAGTTCTCGACTAAGTTTTTTGAAATTAGGCTGTTTCATCTTGCTTCTTTTTTTGTGATTGACGAATTTGTTCCGGTGAAGCGTCAGTTACAATTGATCCATTTTCTATCACTAAAATACGATCGACTAATTTTAATACTGAATTCCTGTGGGTGATCACGAGAAGCGTTTTATCCGATATATATTCTCTTAGCCGGGTCAGCACGGTGGCCTCGGTTGCAGTATCCATTGAGCTCGTTGGTTCGTCCAAAATGAGGAGACTGGGAGAGTGCAGGAGGGCGCGACACAGGTTAATAGATTGTTTTTGTCCACCAGAAAGCCCTGCGCCGCGCTCACTTAACTGCAAGTCATAACCAAGTTGATTGATACCTATAAAGTCGTCAACACCAGAAATTTTAGCAATATTTAGAATGTGATCATCTTTATATTCTAAGAATCCCATCTGTAGGTTTTCTTTGACTGTTCCGGAAAAGAGCCAACTGTCTTGGAGCATTACGCCTACATTGCGTAAAAAATCAGTTTTATTTATTTGTTGAACATCCACTCCGTCGAGAAGTATTGCCCCCTTATCTGGGGCAATCAATCCGGATGCCAAGCGAGCAATAGTTGACTTTCCGGATCCCATCCGTCCGACTAAAGACACCTTCTGTCCAGCTTCTATCTTAAAAGACAAATTTTCTAAAATTGGAGAATTTGTCTCAGGAAAAGTGTAGCTTACGTTCTTAAATTCGATAGCTCCGCTGAGGGAAGGGCGACTTAGGCCGTGTTCTGTGTCAGTTGACGTCGTTGTTGTTTTCATGAGTGCGTCTAAAGATTTGTAAGCCTGGCGCGCAGAATTCGCTCGAGTCAGTGCAGAGGCAAGTTGTGAAAGAGGTGCAAGCGTTCTACCACCTAATATGACGGCGGCGATCATTGCTCCCATTGTAATGGTTCCATCTTGAATTAGAAAAACCCCAAAAAAGATTGTCGCAATTTGCGCAAATTGCTGGATCGAGGCTGCAAAATTTATGGCAAACTGAGAAAACATTCTGTTTTTCAGCCCTAAATCTGACTGTTCCACAGCAGCATTCTCGAATCGTTTGCTCATCAAACGTCCTGATCCCGTGGCTTTGATTGTTTCTATGCCGCCAAGTGTTTCGATCAAAATTGCTTGTTTTGACATTCCAGATTTCATTGAGGAACTTGCTATTTTTGCCAGAAATGGCTGTATGGCTAAGCCAACGATAAACACTAAAGGTACCGCTGCTAGCGGTACATAAGCTAATGGTCCCGCTATTAAATAAATAACTCCAACAAAGAAAAAAACGAAAGGCAAATCAACTATTGCAACCAAAGTCGCTGAAGTAAAAAAATCTCTTAAAGTATCGAATTCTCGTACCACACTTGCCACAGCGCCAGAGCTTTGTTGTTTAGATTTTGGCTTTATTTGCAAAATACTTTGAAAAATTTTTCTAGCAATCGTGCTATCGGCACGTTGGCCTGCTTTGTCAATGAAATGGGCGCGAAGGGTCTTGATTACGAAATCAAAACCGAGCGCAATACTGACGCCAATAGTTAAGGCGATAAGTGACTCAATTGCTTCGTTTGGAACGACGCGGTCGTAAACGACCATAATAAACAATGAACTGGAGAGCCCTAGAAAGTTAGACATCACAGCGGCAATAATTACCTGAAAATACAACCACTTACTTCGCAATAGAGCACTAAAAAACCACGATTTATTTTCAGTTTTCGCGGTCTCAGTTTGTTCCAAGCGCGCTAATATTGCGTATCCTGAGAAATTTTCCTGGGCATCAGTTTCGTTAAGATACTTTTCAACAAAATCATCCTTGGGGCTCGCAACTCTATAAATTCTTTCGTCGCTTACCCCGTATAGTAATCTCGGATCACTATTTTTATCAAATATAACCATTGGGCACATGTTATCGGTGATCTTACCAAGGGAAACTTTGCCCAGGCTTGCCCGGTAACCACATTCTGTTAAAACCTCAACCACGTGTTTGGCTTCAAAGCCATTGTCTGAGGCAGTACTTAGGTCAAAAATAGATTGTGCGCTAATCGATGTCCCATCAATTTTCAAAAATTGTTGTATACAATTGATAAGGGGGTCTATTCTAGCTTGATAAGGGTCGGACACATTTAACTTTTCCAAGTTATCTTCACTCAAGTCCGGCATATTGTTTCTCATTTCAAACCTATTTTGCGTTCTCAGTGGAAACAGTTACATCAAAATCTATAAAATTAAGTAAACTGTCAGAGTTTCTAGCCAGCTCGTATTGTAATATTGTAAGTTCAGACCGCAAGGTTATTATTTGGTCCGAAATTTGATACACCGCAGCATTGGCGGATAAAATTTCTTTCATATTAGTTTGACCAGTAGACATTTGGTCCGACAAGATTTGCAGCTTTGTATCCGCGCGTTTTTTTTTGTTTTGTATCTCTTTAATTTGTTTTATCAACGTCTGTTTTTTTGACAAGCCTGCATCAAATTTCCTTTTTGTCTCTTGTTTTATTGAGTCCAGTTCGTTTTGCGCGGCGGATAAGCTTTGCTTTGAGGCGTCAATTTTTGCTTTTCGTCTTCCACCATCTCCGATAGTCCAATTAGCCACTAAACCTAATGAATAGGTCGTCGGATCATCATTTGACATGGGCGAACTTACGCCTGCATTGGCTGAGACAGTTGGTGACATAGCTGCTTCAGCGAGTCTGAGTTGGTAGCGCGCAGCAAGTAGTGCTCCAGCCGAACTTTTAATTTCAGGAGCTGTCTGCCACAGTACATTTAAGTCAGAGGTGTTTATCTCTGATAAAGGGGACTCTACTACAAAATTTTCGTTTGGGACTTTTTGAAAAAACCTGAGAATTTCGTTGATCGATCGATCTTTCTTCTCTGATAATTGCAATTGGCGCAAATTAAGCTCGCCAATTTCAGAGTCTGCAGATAACAAAATTGATTTGTCAATCAGTCCACTCGACGTCAATTTTTGTATTTGATCTCTTAATTTGTTTGCCCTTTTGGAAAATTCATCAAGCAATTGCAGTTGGGCGGTTGAAGTTTGATATTCCACCACAGCTGAGGCTACGTCAAATGCAACTGATGATGCTATCGCTTTGAGCGAATTTGCCGCGTTGATACTGTCAATTCGTGCTAGTTCGACTCTAGCGTCTGTTTGACCACCATCGTAGACAAGCTGGCTTAGTCTCAAGCTAGCGCTAATACCGGCCGTATTGTCTGTTGACAATTTCGTCTCTTCACGCATGAACCCAGATGTAGCATCAGCATTTAACTGCATTTTTCGTGATGCTGACTCTACTTTTACTCTGTAATTTTTTTCTCGGAATTTTGCCGCTGCGGCCATGAAAGTTGGGTCTTTGGGTATTGACTTCAACATAGCCGATTTTAGGTCCATCGCTTCAGCAATTTTTTCAGTGTTACGTATTTTTTTATTTTCTGGCTTCAGCAGCATTATATCGTTTATTTCATTCTGTAAATTAGAACTTGGCGCTGTGCACCCTGAAATTGCAATTAAAGTAACAATCGCGATGTTAGCTATAGGATTATGCATTAAACGCAGTCCGCCGTATAATATTTAATTTTGCAGATCGTAGATTTAAACTCTTAACAAGAATCACCATACTCTTCAATGGTACCTAGGTCATATTTTTTTACAACGAATATGTAATAAATTATAGGACTTAATTGCTTTGAAGTGCACTGCAAAAAAATTGTTTTAAATGATTCCTAATCTTTGAAGTTTTTTGTGTGTTGGGGCACTATGGTTCTACTCATGGAAATATCCAGAGGGCCAAGCATATGGAGATACACCAGCTACGGTTTGATCTAACTCCACAGGAAATTTTGCCGATATGGCTATCGAATTTCGAGAGACGTACATGTAAGCAGGTCCTATTTCGCCAAGTAATTAGGTAAATTGGATCGTAAGTCGGCTGTCATTTTGACGAATTGGTACTGAGATTCCTTAATATGGCGAGGGGTCCAAGCCTTGCTTTAACCTTTTTATAATCTTCTTTACATGTCGCTCCATGAGACCATACGATTTTGCAACCGTTCAAGGTGCAATGCACTGCGTAAAATATTGGGTAAACGCTGGGCGGTAAAGTACGGGTTGATAGTGCAAGCGGGTCTCTCTTTTGAATGTATCTGGTGTAAAATGAAACTAGCACTATTACTTACCGCTTATTGGAATTTTGAACCCTTCATAATATTTGGTTCAGCGGAGCAAGGCTCCAACTAAAGTATCACTGGTTGTTAAAAAATGCTGATCAGACATTCGTGATATTGCGGAATTTAGCGGCGTTATGAACAAGCAAATGATATGTAACGACATAGGCAAGTGTGAAGAAAATAATTGCCGTTATTGCTCCGCGCGTATCCTCAATGAGTGAATATCCCAAAAAGCAGGGAAGTGCCATAAGTGGCCAAGACAAGAACGAACCGATAGGGTTTGCCTCCTTCACTCCAATGGTTTTGTGGGTCATCAAAATTACGAGGCGCATAAGCACATGATGATAGTGGAGTTTGTCAGGCCGAGAAATGGGGTGCCCTGTTATCAGGCGCCGCACCATGGCAAACACAGTATCAAGCACTGGCCAAAGAACGATTAGCAAAACCCCCCATGCCGAGATATTAGGTTCACGGTTTAGCAGGATAATTGCATTCCAAGCTATCAGATGACCTATGGAGTAGGCACCAGCGTCACCTAAAAACACGCGTCCATGCGGAAAATTCATACACATAAAGCCGATGAACGAAACACAAATAACTGCATTAATTATGATAAGATCTGTATGTCCATATTGGTACGCGACCAAGCCAAAGCTTACCATAATTACTATAACCACGGAGCTAGAAAGCCCATTTAAGCCATCTATTAGATTGATGGCGTGAGTCATTCCAGTCGATGCGAAGATTGTGAAGGCTATGCCAAACAAACTAACAGACATCAAAATGTCAACAGCTGGGATATTCAAGCGTGTGACGTGCATATTTAAAACAAGGATTGCTAATACGGCTGAGAATGCCGCAACTCCCAGGCGTAGCGATGGGGGCGTATCAGGTCCTAAATCTTCTAGCAATCCAATCAAAAAGATCGGCAAAGTAGTCCAAAGGAGTGTCCCAAATAAATCGTTGCCAGATAAAAGTGCTCCAGAGAGAACTCCGACCGCAATTGCAATTCCACCAACCCTAGGCGTTGGTGCCGTATGTACTGATTGCTTCGCATTTACATGACGAGTTGCACGTTTGGCAAATGCCTTACGTTCCCTGTAAATGACTAAGAGCGTAAATAATGTACTTAGAAACACAAGTATAAGAACCAAAATGTTTGACATCATTACTCTGGATCTCCATTGTCTCGCTATCAGATCAAGTACAAGGACAGTCGCGTGCAGGTCAAGGGAGTTTATTCAAAGTTTCTTGAAGCCTTCTTGTCTAGCCCCCAATTTCAGAGCCAGTAATATTGGGTTTTCTAATAAGGTTTCTGGTGCTGGAGGTAGCTTGCCAAGCGCAGTATGGGGTCTGATGTGATTATATTCCGTTGGCCAGACATTGATTGCCACCTGCGCCTGTTTGATGCTGTTGAACCATTGGGAATTGAGGACTTCTCTGCGCAGCGTGCCGTTGAACCGTTCGTTGTAGCCATTCTCCCAGGGGCTACCTGGGTAGATTTGGATCGGCGTCACCCCAACCCTTCTAAGCCATTCTTGGAGGTGTTCAGCAACGAACTCCCCACCATTGTCAAAACGGATAAATTCAGGTTTTCCGTATTCCAAAAGCAGACGATGCATGACTTCTAAAACATCGTCTGAATTCATTTTGTCTTTCACCTCAACACAAAGCGCTTGGCGGGTATATTCATCCAAGACGGTCAGCATTTTGTAGCTGCGTCCGTTACTCAGTTTGTCGTGTACAAAGTCGATAGCCCAAACATGATTAGCATGCGTAGGTCGCAGGCGAATGACCGAGCTGTCTTTGTGATACAGCCGCCGTCGCTTTTTATGTCGCTCAGGTAGTTTTAGCCCTTCTTCGCGCCACAAACGCTCAACCTTCTTGTGATTGACGCGCCAACCTTCGATCCGCAGCAGTTCAGCAATCTTACGATAGCCGTATCGCCCATACTGCTTGGCCAAACGGATCATGGCTAAGCGTAATGCATCATTATCTTGAGCTTTGGCTTTGTAACGCAAGCTGGAACGCGGCACGCCCAAAACTGTGCTGGTACGCCGCTCAGACGTGTTGAGCTTTTGACGGGTGTGGACTACGGCCTGACGCAACCCATCAACCGTCAGACCTTCGGCTTTAAATAATCAAGGCTCTCCTTCAGGATCAATTTGTCCAATTGAAGATCCGCAACGATTTTCTTCAGCCGCTCGTTCTCCTTCTTCAGCGCCTTCATCTCAGATAACTGCGGCCGACCTAGCCCCCCAAACTTCTTACGCCAATAATAATAGGTTTTGTCCGAAATCCCTGCTTTGCGACACGCGCTCACAACATCCAACCCATCATGCAAATGAACATCAATCTCGCGCAATAGCTTCAGCGCATCCTCATCCGAATACCGTTTCCGTGCCATCCTGCGTAACTCCCTTGCACAACAAATACTGGCACAGTTTTAGGGGGCCAAGACACTCTCACGCCAACATATCTTCCATGGTGTGGACGGCAATCTCGTCTTTCTGAATGAGCCCGGTAAGAGTACGCGGGCAAGTCCCGAAGATTGTTATGTGGTCGCAAAGGTCAAATTAGCCCGCCCAGGACAGTCTGCCTTCATTGCTTTTTCTGAACAAATTATTAGCTGATATCGAAGATTTTACCCGGGTTCATGATGTTATTTGGGTCGATTGCGCGCTTGAGCGTCGCCATTAAAGCATAGGCATTGCCATGTTCTTCCAACATATATTCCTTTTTACCAGTGCCAACACCATGCTCACCGGTGACGGTCCCACCAAACGACAGGGCAACACGATTAACTTCCGAGGCAAGAGACTTTGCGCGAACAAACTCGTCTGGATCTTTTGGATCAAACAAGATCAGTAAGTGGAAGTTCCCGTCACCGACATGCCCCACGATTGGAGCAATCATTCCAGCATCCTGAATCAATTCTTTGGTGCGTGAAATGCAGTTTGCCAGTTCGGAAACTGGGACACAGCAGTCTGTTACGACACTTTCGCAGCCCTTGCGAAGTGACTTTCCAGCGTAATAGGCGTTGTGCCGCGCAGCCCATAGGCGATTGCGATCTTCAACTTTGGTCGCCCATGCGAAGTCCGACACACCGAACTCTTCTCCCACCCCCTTAAACAGCTCAACTTGCTCTTGTACGCTGGCCCCAGATCCGTGGTATTCCAAGAATAAGTGCGGTTTTTCAGGCAGGTTCAAGTCAGGATTGAAAATGTTCATGCCCTTCATCTGCATCTCATCCAATAACTCGACACGCGCCAGTGGAATGCCCATTTGAATAGCCATGATCACTGTATTAACCGCATCATCGACCGTCTCATATGAGCAGGTTGCAGCAAGGATCGTCTCTGGCTGACCAAATAAACGCACGGTCAGTTCGGTAATGATCCCAAGCGTGCCTTCGGAGCCAACAAAAAGATGGGTCAGATCATATCCGGCCGAGGATTTGCGGGCGCGTGAGCCTGTTTGAATGATTGTTCCGTCAGGCAGCACCACTTCCAGTGCCATAACATTCTCGCGCATAGTGCCATAGCGCACAGTATTGGTGCCCGAGGCGCGTGTGGCAGCCATGCCACCCAGCGTGGCATCGGCACCTGGGTCGACCGTGAACATCAATCCGCTCGCGCGAAGTTCATCGTTGAGCTGCGTGCGCGAAACCCCCGGCTGGACGACCGCGTCCAGATCGCTTTCGTGAATTTCGAGAACTTTGTTCATTCTGCTGGTATCGACACTAATACCGCCGTGAATTGGGATGACGTGGCCTTCCAACGATGTCCCGATGCCGAACGGGACGACGGGCACTTGGAATTGCGAGCAGATTTTCATGATTTTGGACACCTCTTCGGTGCTTTCAGGAAAAGCGACCGCATCAGGTAATGCCGGCGTGGAATAGGCCTCGTCACGCCCATGGATTTCACGAATACTTTCGCCTGTCGACAAGCGGTCGCCGAGTAGCGTTTCCAACGCCGAAATCGCTAGCGCGATATTGCCCTTTGTCATCTCATTTTCCCTTTTGATCTTTTACGTGCTGCACATAGTCCAGATTGCGTCACCGTCGAGCGTCACCAGAAGGCCTTGTCGTATTCCTCGCGCAAGGCCTTTTTCTGAACTTTGCCCATGGCGTTCCGGGGCAGCGCTTTGACGAATGCGATGTGTTTTGGATGTTTGAAGCGGGCCAGATTTTCCTTGATACCAGTCAAGATGTCCTGCGCCGTGATGTCAGCACCGTCTTGGGCGACAATGACTGCGACGACGGCTTCGCCAAAATCGGGATGCGGGACACCGATGACTGCGCTCTCAACGACCCCTGCCAGATCGTCGATCAAAAGCTCGATTTCTTTTGGGTAAATGTTGTAGCCACCCGAGATGATCAGGTCTTTTTGCCGTCCGACGATATGAATATACCCGTCCTCGTCGACGCGCCCAAGATCTCCAGTGATGAAAAATCCGTTGTCGCGCAATTCCTCGGCGGTTTTTTCGGGCATCTTCCAATAGCCCGCAAAGACATTTGCCCCGCGTACTTCGAGTACGCCGATCTCACCTTTTGGTATTGGCGCGCCCGTTACGGGGTCGGTGACCAACAACTCGACACCAGGCAAAGGAAAGCCCACCGTGCCTGCGCGCCTGTCGCCTTCATAAGGGTTAGAGGTGTTCATGTTGGTTTCGGTCATACCATAGCGTTCGAGTATCGCGTGCCCAGTCACGGCACACCAGCGATCATGCGTTTCAGCGAGCAATGGGGCAGAGCCCGATACAAAAAGGCGCATAGCTGCCGAAGCCTTGGACAGACCATCAGCTTCAAGCAGGCGTACATAGAACGTTGGCACCCCCATAAGCGCCGTGGCTTTTGGCATGTTATCCAGAATGTCATCGGCGTCGAATCTGGCCATGAAGATACAAGACGACCCCGCCATCAGCGTGACGTTCGTCGCCACAAAAAGCCCGTGGGTGTGAAAAATCGGTAAAGCGTGGATCAGCACATCATCCGCGTTGAACTGCCAGACATCCTTTAGGGTCTGTGCGTTCGACGCCAGCGCGCGATGTGTCAGCATGGCCCCCTTGGATCGGCCAGTCGTGCCCGAAGTGTAAAGGATTGCGGCCAGATCATCTGGTCCGCGCTTGACGGCTGTAAACCCTGACACCACCGCATCACGCCGCTCTACCAGTGTTCCGCTTTCATTGGCACCAATCGTCAGCACCTCCGAAACACCCGCTTGTTTTGCAACAGGCGAAAGTTCACCCTCGCGCATCGGATCACACACCAGTATCCGTGGTTCCGCATCGGTCAGGAAATAGGTAATTTCACTGGTAGTATAGGCTGGGTTGAGGGGTAGAAATACGCCGCCAGCCAAGACTGTCGCGACATAAAGCTCCAACATCGCGACGGTTTTTGGTGCCTGAACGGCAACCTTGTCACCTGGTGCAACACCAGTTTCTACCAAGACCTGCGCCATACGTTCGGCGTTGGCAAAGAAGGCCTGATATGTGACCGCATCATCCGTCTGATGATTTTGCAAGAATAGGCTTTGGTCCGCGCCCAAGCTGGCAGCACGTAATGCCTCGCCCAAATAGTTTTCATGATACATGATATCTTCCTTTCGCGCTTGCCATAGCTGACAGGCTGGGCGCTGACGTTACAGGCGACCAAAAATAGAGAGTTTAATCAAGCTGTGCGGCAGTTTCTTCTACAGTATCGTCGCCAGCCCACCGCGCGAAGAGGTGAATGAGAATAATGATCATCGACACAGGGACCGCCACAGATATCCATGCCATGGGGATGCCAAGGGTATCAGCAGTCAGACCTGATTGCCGTGCAAGATACCCTTTTGCAAAACCGCCTCGTAGTCCGACAAAGCAAAAGTAGATGACTGGCAGGATAAAGGTCAGTACCGCCACGCTTTGGACGGCTTTTGCAAAAAAGGCGAGATCATGCGGCGGGCCGGGAAAAACACTCTGCATCAACACAGCATCTGACTGAGTCTTAAATGACAGCGTGGCTCCGAGCAGCCCTGTCCATACCATCGCGTAGCGGGCGACATCTTCGGTCCACACTGGGGGCGAGGAGAAGACATAGCGCGCGATGATCTGGACCACGACCGTCACGAACATCAGACAGACCGCAAAAACGGCTACGCGGCGCATCACAAAATGCAAGCAATCACTGGTGCTGATGATGATATGACGCATCTTCATAATCCTATTTCAAAAGATGGCGGGCCGTAGTGCACGGCCCGCCCAAGTGTTTAGCGGTTATCGTCAGACAAGGACTTCCACAGCGCGGTATCCTCTGCTGTCATCAGGTCTGAATCGTAGACCGGCAGAGACGCTTCGCGGAAAACCGCGCGCTCTTCTGGTGTCAGGCGCTGAACTGTCACGCCATTTTCTTCAAGCGCGAGCAATCCGTTGACCGATGCATCTGCCAACCATGCGCGTGCGGCCGCATCTGCGGTGTCAACGGCGGCATCAACGCTTGCACGATCCGCATCAGACAAACCATCGTACCAATCTTTGGATGCGATGACGGCCCGCAGTGGCCAGATTACATCTGCATCGGCAAAGTTTTTGATGAAGTCTGTTTGACCAAACATCACAGGAATGAACGGTGAATTCAAATAGCCGTCAATCACGCCCGTTTGCAGGCCAGCAGGGACTTCACCCCAAGGCACGATGGTGCCGCTGGACCCCCAAGCTTGATACATCGCAATCTGCGCATCGTCCAATGCACGCATACGCAATGACGCCATATCAGCTGGTGAACGCACAGCCTGAGTGGTCGTGATCACGCCGGATGCTGGCCCAAGCGGTGCCAGTGCCAAAAGGATTGCATCTTGTTCCGCTAGGTTTTCATTGATGCGGGTGTAGACATCCCCCGCAGCCAGTGTGCGGTCCATATGATCTATGTTTTCAAAGATGTATGGCAGACGGACCCCATAGATAAACGGGTCTACCTGAGCGACAGCGCGCACATCTGAAAGTGAGATTTCAAGCAAGCCAGTCGAGACCTGATCGAATTTTTCGGCTTCGTTGCCAACAGAGCCACGTGGCATTTCACGCACGTCCATGCCTGCGGCTTTCAGTGCTGTGCCAAAAGCGAATGCCCAGTTATACGAACCTGATGTTTCCAGATCCGGCTTGCTGTCCAGTGCAATTTTGACCTCAGCAGATGCAGATGTAGCCATCGCGAGTAGAGCCGCAATTGTCAGTGTCTTAAGTTTCATTGATAGTCCTCCCTTAGTTTTGGTTAGTTCACGGAAAATCCAAACAGGCGCGGCAGTGTGAGGCTAAGCGCCGGCCAATAAACCAGAGCAAGCAACAAAAGCACCTGAACGAAAATGAAGGGCAGCACAGCGTAAGCCAGCCGCCAGTAATTGAGGTTTGTCAGAGCCGACACGACCACCAGGCATTTACCCAATGGCGGGGTAATCAGACCAACGCATAGGTTAAAGCACAACACGATGCCCAGTTGGATCGGGCTTATGCCTTGTTCCATGGCTTGTGGTGCAAAGAGCGGGATCAACAGGGTTAACGCCACGGGGGTATCCATGAACATGCCTGCAATGAGGAAGATAATTACGAGGAAAAACAGATAGTTTGTGCCCGTCAGTCCGAAAGAGTCGACCCATGTCGCAAGCGCCTGTGACCAGCCAAGTTGCCCAGCGAGATACCCCAGCACAGAAATCGCTGCCAGAATGATAAAGATCGTGCCTGTCATCTTTGCCGTGGCTTCAACCGCCTCAAAGATCATCTTCCAGTTTAAGCCTTTGTAGAATTGGCCCGCGATGAGCGCGAAAAAGACTGCAATGGCTGACCCTTCCGTTGGCGTTGCCAATCCGAACACAAGTGAGCCAAGGATCACAATAGGTAGGCAAATAGCGGGTGCTGCGTTCAGCAAGCTGGGCAAGAACCGTGGCAGATCGTCAGACGCGCCGCCGGGGTGTCCTTTGACATGCGCGATGACCGCGTTCATGACCATTAGCGAAACGGCCAGCAGTAAACCGGGCACAACTCCTGCAATGAACAGGGCCGCGACTGATGCACCTGTCAGGCCACCATAGATAATCATGATAATTGATGGGGGTATGATTGGCCCGATCATTGAGGAGGCCGCAGTGATCGCCCCCGCATAATAGGGATCATAGCCCCGTGCCTTCATCTCTGGCACAAATGTGCGTGATAAAGCGGCGCTGTCTGCGATCGCAGATCCTGAGATACCCGCAAAGAAGACGCTTGTAAGGATGTTCACATGGCCCAGACCGCCGCGAAAACGCCCGACAATAGACATCGCGAAATCAATCAAGCTGCGGGTCACGCCGGCGCGGCTCATGATCTCTGCGGTTAGAATAAACAAGGGCATCGCCATAAAGGCAAATACGTCAAGCTGGGCGAAAATCCGTTGCGGCATGATCGACAGGAACTGTGTTTTGTCTACCGCGACAAAGGTCACGACGGATACCGCGCCCATCAGGTAGGCAAAGGCCGTGCCACTGATCAGCAGTATAATAAAGACAATTGGGATAAACCACATATTACACTGCCGTCCGTATGTTAGAGCTGTCGGATGAGGGCACGGCAAATAAATCAGGGGGGTGGGTCACAATAGAGGTCAATTCCACAAGTGAGTGTTGAAGGGTTTGCATATTTGCCAAGGGCCGCGCGGCCTGGTCTGAGCGCGCAAAGAGGCTTTCTATCGCTTTCGCGGCACCGAGCAACGCCACGTCACCACGCAGCGGCCCCAATACCTGAAAGCCGAACGGCATGCCGTGGGTATCTCGACCGCAGGGCAGCGTGATAGCAGGTCCGCCTGTCAAAGACCCCCGATAGCACAGCGCAAGCCAGCGATAGTAGGTGTCCATCTTGTGCCCATCGATTTCTTCAGCATGTGACTGTGTCCACGCGAAGGGCGACACGGGTGATGTCGGCAAAACGATCACATCAAACTCGGCCATCAGTGCGTTAAATTTCCGCAAAATGCGGGATTGTTCTGCATGAGCCCAGCCACGGTCGGCCAACGACATGCCATATCCAAGGGCAACGTTGTCTTTGATATTTGCGCCAAAGCTATCAGGGTCGGCCTCAATCCCCCCACCAAAGGCGACAATAAAACTTTCGGCCCGAAGAATGTCAAAACACCGGTCCATTTCACCAAGATCAAGATCGGCCGCGCGGCATTCCTTGACCTGAGGCCGCAGCACCTCAAGGCGCGCGCGAAATGTTTCGCGGATGCTTTGCTCGACTGGGGCGCCGCCAAAGTCTTCGCAATAGCCAACCCGTAGATCCTTTAAGTCAATGGTAGGCAATACTGCAAAACGGCCTGTGTCCGAGGGCGCGGATAGCGGGTCATCCGCGTGATATCCCTCACACACGTCCAGCATTAGTGCCAGATCATCGACCGTCCGTGCCATCGGACCAAGCACCGAAATCCCCGACCACCCCAAAGGGCGTGTGGGATGAGCGATCACGCCAACAGAAGGCCGATAACCAACCACGCCACAGAGTGCGGCAGGCATTCGCAGCGACCCGCCCGTGTCCGAGCCTGTGCACAGCGGCAACAGATTGGCCGCAAGGGCAGCGGCAGACCCACCAGAGGAGCCGCCAGCAATCAGATTGGCATCAAACGGGTTGCTTGTCGCGCCCCAGACAGGGTTACGGCTGTTTCCACCCGCCCCCATTTCAGGGACATTTGTCTTTGCAAGAATAATAGCGCCCGCCGCGCGAAGGCGCGCAACCATCGGCAAATCCTTGTCAGGCACGTGCCCCCTTGCGCAAATGCTGCCATGGGTGGTCAACAAGCCTTTGGTGTTTTGCAAATCTTTAACGCCAATTGGCAACCCGTCGAGCGGACCAACCGGGCAACCAGTTTGCCAGCGTTTCGTCGAATCAGCCGCCGCAACAGTGGCATGATCGATATCCAGCGCGGCCAGTGCATTGATTTTGGGATTGAAACGCGAAATTTCATTAAGGCAAGCCAGCAGATAAGCCGTCGGCGTCAGGCTCTTGGCCTTAAACGCTGCAAGCACCTCACAAGCAGACAAAGCTGTAATGCTCAACAACAGCCTCTCACATTCTTGACATATGGAATCAACACCAAAGCCCTCCCAAACCGTGCGTTTGGTTAAGGTAGTGAATAAAAAAGAGGAAAAATAGTGAATTATTCGCCCATAAAATTAACCAAATGGAATGGTTTCGATATCTGCAGTGGTTTGTTGCAAACATTTAAGGAACAGCGAGAGTGTCGCGTTTTGTGAAACTTGGTCTTTGCGCCAAAAACAGCGGGCCTCTGACAACAGGTCGCGCGTTTCAAGTGACAGTATCACAACGCCACCCCTCGCTGCCTGTGCCTGCGCCAGCCTTAGCGGGAGCAAGCCAAACGCAGGCATCGCACGCAAAAGTTCAAGGTTCAGCGCTATCGACAATGACGCAATCGTATTGATGGGTGGTGAAAGTCCGTTCGTAGCAAAAAGCGCGTCTACTGCTTGGCGCGCTACGGAAGTGGGGTGTGGTAAAATCCAAGGATAACTGCTGACATCTGACCATGCGACATCACCAACTTGCACAAGCGGATGATTGCGACCAGCAACCACAACAACAGGCTCAGAGAACAACGCCATTTGGTCAATCCCAGCCAATTCGTGCGGCTGCCAGATCCTCGCGATCACCAGATCCAATGCGCCCGATTCTAGCTGCGGCAAAAGTTCAACAAAATGACCCTCAGAAACGGATACATTTGCTTGCGGCGTACTTCGTTTTAACAGTGCAATGGTGTTAGGCAATAAGGTGGGTGCGACCGAACTGACAACACCCACAGATACAGAACCAGATACCCCGCTTGTCATCGCCTCAATGTCAAATGCAGCACGATCAATTTGCCCAAGTGCTTTGCGCGCATGATCCGCAAGGCGGGTGCCTATCGGCGTCAGGTACAGCCGGTTACGGTCCCGCGTGACCACAGGCGCACCAACAATTTTTTCCAGCTCGGCAATCTGTTTGGACACAGCAGGTTGCGTCACCCCGAGCGCCTCAGACACCCTCGCGACCAACTTAAGATCGGACAATGCAACAAGGGCACGCAAGTGCCGAAGGGTTATTCCTCGATGAAAGTTCTTACCCAGAATTCGTGATACCTCCCAGCGAATCTCCGACAAATGTGTCATGAATTCTTTATAAAAGACACATAATTTGGTCGCATGGAATTATCCTGCGCCACATCGATTTTAATTGGAGAAATCTGCATAAGCTCTAATGATTAAAGTTACTTAGCGGCACTCATAGAATCACATCATAAAAAAAGTCGCGCTTGCCCCAGATGTTTCACATAAATGTTAACCTCATATCGACCCGGACCGACAACCAACGTCCACTTTAAGCTGCCGCACCAAAGCATTTCGGTCATCTATTCAATTTCCGCTTTGGGCCGAAAGAAGACCTGCTAACCCGTCCAGCTTTGGGAGCAAGCGAAAAAACGTCACTCTGATCTGATGCATAAATCTGGACCGTTTTCGGGACCGCTTTTATATTTTTTAACTAAAATAAGTAACTGTAATTAAATTAAAATATAAAAAGTTCGACGTCCTTTTCTGGGCACCACTAGTCAGTAAAAACTTATATTTTACAATGAATTAGGCGAAAGCCGTCTAATCGTATCCCCCTAAATATCCACCCCAAGCGCATCGGTAGCCACCTGGGCAATGCCTCCAAAAATAGCACATCACTTAGGCGAAAAGGGCAGAGCGTCACAGATCATTTGATCGGATCGATACGGCCCGCGGTGGTTTTGTGGTGGCAATCTATGTTGCAATCTATGTTGCAATCGCTAGCACAAGATGGATGAGTTGCCCCATTGAATATCGTGCGGCGTGTCGCGCATGCTGAAACCGGCGCGACCGGCCAAGGGATATCTGAGGCAACCGCCGACAAGGCGGGGGCATAGATTGCCGTATGGGACGACGTGACAGGGATTCTGAATGGTTAAAAAGCCCGTGGCCCTCGATGGCGATACCTACAGGCGCTTGAAACTTCACGCCGCCGAAACAGACCAAACGCATCAAGCTATTCTAGAGGCTGCACTAGCCAACTACCTGAAACGCGCAGATGCGTGATTATGTGTTTACGTAAATAAGGAATTACTATTGCGCTTTAGCTTCAAAGAAATACGCACTCACGCTGCCAGCTTCGCACGCAACTATGCCGATGCCACATATGAGAAGGGTGAGACACAAACCTTCTACAATGACTTCTTTGCAATCTTTGGCGTAGAGCGCTGATCTGTTGCCTGCTATGAAGAACACGTCCGAAAGCTGAACAACAAATCCGGCTTCATTGATCTGTGCTGGCCACGTGTTCTCTTAGTGGAACAGAAGTCGGCGGGACGTGATCTGACCAAAGCCGCAACCCACGCCGGTGGATACTTCGACGCTCTGAAAGAAACCGAACGCCCCCGCTTCCAGCTTCTTTGTGACTTCCAAACATTCGAGCTACTAGACCGGGATAGGCGAGAGATCTTAAATGCAGAGTGGTTTGTGACGACAAAACAAGCCCAAACGGCAATCAATGCATGGCTCAAGCAGTATAATAACATCCGCCCCCACCAAGCCCTAAACATGAGACCGCCAGTTCCAGAAACTCTATTGAAAAATGGCACATAATTTAGGGGCTGGACAGATTCCATCCCGCCGACACACATCGCCTGTCCGTTCACCCGGTTCCTGTCCTTTGATCATTTGAATGGTCTGTTCATCGCCAAGTCTTCGCTTCATAAGCCCGTCCTTTTGTTGGGCAAACTCTACATCATTTTGGAGAAATTTTAGGCACGCAGGTCAAAGCTTCAAACGAGATAAAGATGACAAGTGCGTTATAGCCGAAACATATGATTTAGTTCCGTACATTAAGGCTGCGATATTTTACAGTAGAGTGTTTGTTAAGCACCTAAAAACACACGGCCTACGAGGAACTTTCATATCAACATATTACAGTGCTGGAGTTAAGGATGCACTGCGGCGATCTTTGGGTAGCTGGAGGTAAATAGGTGGTGATAAGATCCACTTACATCCAGACTTAGATGCAGAGAATGCGATGCTGCAGAAGATAAATTTGAGCATATTAGCTTTGTTTATTTGCTTGATCGGCGCAGCATAGCAGTTAGCAGAGCCTTATATAGATCGTAATCTTTCGGTTAACCGCGCCTCTTAAATAATCATAAAGTCCTCAGTATTTCTGATTAATGTATGTTTTATGAAATATCATAAATTGGCTTAATGTTAGTTTAATCTTACAATAAACTATTATCTAACGGAAGAATACAATGATGAAGCTAGCACCATATAACATATGTTTTTTTCGCACTAATATTGAAGCGATGGATCGCTTTTACATGGATGTGCTGACGCTAGGCAATGAGAAACCTTTTGAACTGCAATCACTGAACCAAGCTAATGGCTTAGCAGGAGTTGTGTCATTAATAACTGATGGCGCAATACAGGTGCATTTAACACCGAAGGAACCATCTTGAGAGTTAGAAATTTATATAGCTTGCGATCGACCATAGCGCAGTACTTATGTACTATGGTGTTAATGGTTCTGGCGCTGGGCAAACCTTTAGTGGCGACTGCGGACGTCGTTTCTGTACCATTTAATGAGGGTTTTGTAGGTACTGTTGGATCAAATACACAAAAGGCTGCCAATATCAAAACTTTTGAAGCGCTTGGCATTAGTCGTATTGTGTTTTCTCAAAACTCAGGTTCAAGTTCCTTTGAAATTCAGGGCAATGACATTCCTGGGACCCTTCGATTGTTTCAGGGGACTCAGTATATTGATGTCCCAGGCGCAGTCGTTTGGAGATGGCCAAACCAATCACCTATTCTTTGGGTTTCATCCCTAGCGTTGGCGTAAGTACGACAATTACTAATGGCGAGACATCGGTCATTATTATAGGAGGAGGTGATGGTGGTCAGTCCAATTTGGGTATTAAGGTTAATAACTCAACCTTCACCCTAACAGATGGTGACAATGTTTCGGGTAGCGCGGCAAACCTTAAAAGTGTTTTGGACAGCTTGAACGATTATTTGGAAACTGCCGGTAATAGTTCGCCGACTGGTCCCGTTACAGTGGAGCACCTGACAACAAACGATCAGACTCCGACAATTTCAGGTACCGCAGTGTTAAATGGCACAGAAACACTGTCGGTTACGGTTGATGGTGTGATTTATACAGTATCGAATGGTCTGGATGTTGCGGACGGAACTTGGTCACTCACCCTTCCATCCAAAACTGATGGGACTTACTCTGTTGAGGCACTCATCACCAACGCTGACGGTTACAGCCGTGTTGATGATTCAGCATTTGAGCTGACCGTCGACACAGCAGCACCGACGCTTACTTCCTCTTCGCGTTCATAATAGCACCCGAAAAATAAACTTATGAACCCAAAAGAAAATATGTTAGCCATAGATGGCGGCTAACTTTTGGCAACAAAAGCTCAGCAGCGCGAATTTTAAATGTTTTAAATACAATAATTTGTGCGTTTTATTAGCAACCGTCGCTGTATCCATTTTGGAGAACCGATGTATGCGGCAGCTACTAAGTGATTCGTTTTTGAGGAAACTAAAAGTCAAATCAGACGCCAAACGTGTCAGCCTAAGCGACACGAAAACCAAGGGTTTGGCCGTTGATGTTCGAAAAAATGGCATAACCTTCTACTTTAGATTGACACATCAAGGGCGTGTTAAGCGCGTTACCTTGGGGCATTTTCCAACCCTTCGTGTTGCTGAGGCCCGTGCAATGTGCGGCGACGTCATGAGACAAGCTTTGCTGAAATCACATGAAACATATGTCGAGTCAGAAGCTACGATGTGTCTTGATGAGTATTACCAGCGCCATTTTTTGCCCTGGTGCCAAGTCTATCAAAAGACCTATTCTTCACATCGTTCTTTATACAAAAACCATTTGAAAGATCGATTAGGGGACATGCATGTCAAAGATGTCTCGAACAAACAGATCTATAGTCTGGTGATGGATCTACACAAAAACGGATACAGCAAAAGCTTCATTAATAAATCCGTGCAACATTTTCGCAGCGCATTAAAAAAGTCCGAGCAATTATGCGAAATTGAAACGCATAGCAGTCTGAAAAATACATTCAGCCTGCCGACAGCTCCTCCCAAAAAAGAGCGTTTTCTAAACGATAAGGAAGCGCGCCGCTTGCGTGATTACATTAACACGAACGGCGAAGATGAGGTTGTCCTGTTAATTGGTTTTCTGATGTACACCGGCGCGCGTCGACACGAGGCCATGAATTCCGAATGGCAGCACATAAATCTTGGTGACAAAGATTGGTATGTGCCGATCACCAAATCCGGCAAGCCGCGCCATATTGTTCTCAATGGAAAAGCAATTGAAATTATACAGAGAGCGGAAAAATTACAGCTCAAAAAACATGGTCATATCATGCAATGGTTATTTGTGAATCCTCAAACACATAAACCCTATCGATGCATTTTCCACAAATGGAATAGAATTCGCAATGAACTTGACTTGCAGAACATGCGCATTCACGATTTGCGCCACAGCTTTGCCAGCACGCTCGTCAACAACGGGGCAACACTCTACGAGGTCCAAAAGCTCCTCGGACATTCGCGATCAGCCACCACAGAGCGCTATGCGCATCTTGCAAACCACAGATTGCAGCGTGCTGCCAGTTTGATCGACAAAGCCTATTCGTGAAAATTGCAAGGCACAGTGCCGCACAGCCTATTTGATGGCGTAAAGCTTCAGCACGACGGTTGACGCTTCTCGCGCGCCAACGCCGACAAACAACAAATTGTTCATCCAGGCATATTGTGCATCCCCGGTCTCCAAACGGGCATGGGTGCGCATGTAGTATTGGTCCGGTGCAACTTTCTCTCCCCGCCCAATCGCTGCAATCACCTCTGGCGGTCCGTGGCGAAACCCGTAATTGACCACTTCAATCGTAGCACCATCGTCCGTTTCAATCGCATAGCGCGTGTCAAGCTCGGCGAGGCCATCGGCAAAAATCGTTTGCCAATCAGCGCCCAAGTTCAGAACCTTACCACTGAAATGAGGGCCAGAAGCTCGGCCACCAATGATCGGAATTATGCGCCGCTGCCCAGCACGACCCGCTCCCAGCTCACGAATAGGATCAAGTTCAACTTGCAGATCACAGAAAAACTCTAACTTCGGCTCTGGCAACATCCTATGAACTTTCTCTTGAAAACTGTTTACCAATATAACAATTTATTATATATGTTTGGCAATAATTTTTTGGCCAGGCATGACGAAGATACCAGAACACCATCCGAGCCCGGATCTTGAAGGTCTGATCGGTTACAATCTCAAACGAGCCTATGTCACGGTGAGCGATGATTTTCGCCGCGCCCTTAAACACGACAATCTCTCCCCGCGCCTGTTCTCGGCTTTGGCCTTGGTAAAAGCACATCCCGGCCTGTCCCAAAGCGCTTTAGCGCGTCAATTGGGTATTGAAAGATCCGGCATCGTCGCCATGATTGATGAATTGGAAGGTCGAGGCTATGTCATCCGTAAACCTGTGCCGCAAGACCGGCGCAGACAGGCGCTTCAACTGACGCCGGCTGGCGAAGAGGCATATAAGATTGCCCTTGGCAAAGTCCAAGCCCATGAGGCCCGCCTGTTGGGCGGCCTTGATGCGGGTCAACGAGACGCATTGATATCGATTTTGCAAAAAATCCGATATCAAAAGACATAAAGTGCACCTTTTGGGCGAGGGACCCAGCCGCCCCCTCCCAAAACTAGCGCGATTGGCAAGAGGTGTATATGGTGAGTGATTTTTGGACGCCAGAGTTTAACATTACGCATCGCCCCGATGGCACAATTCTAATGGCCAATGCTGATCCCTTGATGGGCTATTTGCCGACCCTTGCGGATTACCTCGACAAATGGGCGGCGGACACGCCGGATACGATTTTTCTGGGATGCCGCGATGAGCAGGGGCAATGGGAAACCATCACCTATGCTGAGGCACTTCATCAAACCCGTTGTGTGGCATCCGCTTTGCTTGCACTGGGGCTTTGCGCAGACAGACCACTCGTGATTTTGTCAAAAAATAGCTTGGCCCATGCGGTGATGGGATTGGCCTGCCTCTATGTTGGCATTCCCTATGCGCCGGTGTCTCCAGCCTATTCCCTGCTGTCGCAAGACCATAAAAAGTTGAAGGATATTGCACAGCTCCTCCTGCCAGGCGCCGTGTTTGCCGATGATGGCGCAGCTTTCGCACCCGCCATTTTGGCCGCATTTCCCTCAGAGTGTCAGGTAATGAACGTCACGCCTGGTCAGCCCAACGCGTTACAATACCAAGACCTGTTAAACTATGATCCGAAGGGGGCGGATGCCGCGCGCGCTGCCATCTGCGCAGATGATGTCGTGAAATACCTCTTTACCTCTGGCTCCACCGGCGCGCCCAAAGCGGTGATAAACACCAATGGCATGATCTGCGCCATGCAAGCGATGGTACGCGATTGCTACAGGTATTTGGAAAAAGAGCCTCCAGTGGTGCTCGATTGGGCGCCATGGAACCATACAGCCGCGGGCAATAAGGTCTTTTATCTCGCGCTCACAAACGGCGGATCCTATTACATTGACCATGGCCGTCCCGTTCCTGGGCAAATCGATCAAACCCTGCGCAATCTGAAGGAAATTGCATGCACTTGGTATTTCAACGTACCGATTGGCTGGGACCTTTTGGTGCCAGAACTGGAACGTGATGCAAATTTGGCAGCGACGTTCTTTTCCAAATTGGGAATGATGTTTTACGCCGGCGCCGGCTTGTCACAACAAACATGGGACCGGCTGCAAGCCATTGCGCGCAAAACCACTGGGCGCGACGTGCTGCTCGCCACCTCTTTGGGTGCCACTGAAACCGCGCCCTTTGCCCTTGCCTGCACGCAAATTCAGGATAAATCTGGCAATGTTGGGGTGCCTGCAAGGGGCCTGTCGATGAAACTTGTGCCCCATGGTGGGACACTCGAACTGCGCCTCAAAGGCCCGAGCATCACCCCCGGATATTACAAAAATCTTGAAAAAACTGCAGAAGCTTTTGACGAGGAGGGTTATTACTGCATGGGCGATGCCTTGCGTCCAGCCGATCCAGAAGACTTAACCCAAGGGTTTTTCTTTGACGGACGATTGGCGGAAAACTTCAAACTCAGCACGGGGACCTGGGTGTCTGTCGGTGCGCTGCGTACCAGCCTGGTGAATACCATGCAGGGGCTCGTGCGCGATGTGGTGATCGTCGGCGAAAACAGGCCAGAATTGGGCGCGTTGTTGCTTCTCTCACAGACGGGGAAATCTCTCAGTCCGAAGGAACGGGACCAGCGTATTGCCGCTCTATTGAGCGATGCGGCACAGCGCGCAACTGGATCGGCCAGCCGGGTGACACGCGCCACGGTTTTGCCGCAAGAGCCGAGCTTTGACCGAGGCGAGGTGACCGAAAAAGGTTCGCTGAACCAGCGCGCAATGCGCCGCGCTCATGAGCAGATCATAGAGGCTCTTTACCGAGGCGCCGGCGAAGTTTACCTGGCAAAATTCTAACCGCCCATCACCCAAACAAGCCAGAGGGTGATCGAAGGGAAACAGGTCAAAAACACAACCCGAATAAGGTCTGTGACAACAAAAGGCAAAGCGCCCCGATAGGTCTCCGAAATAGGTGTCGTTTTGGCCATATTGTTGATGATAAAGAGATTCAGCCCAACCGGCGGTGTGATCAATCCGACCTCAACCACAATAAGCACCAAGATGCCAAACCACAGGCCGAAATCATTGTAACTCATGCCAAAATCGAGAACGGAGACAATGGGAAAAACGATAGGCACCGTGAGCAAGACCATCGACAGGCTATCCATGATGCAGCCGAAAAGCAGGTACATCAGCAAGACAAGGGTCAAAACCAACCAAGGCGAGAATCCTTGCTCCCCCACCCAGGCCGCGGTCGATTGCGGCAATTGGGTCAAGGACAGGAAGTTATTGTAAATGCCCGCTGCCAGAATAATGAAAAAAATCATTGCGGTTGATGAGGCCGTAGACAGGATCGCCTCTTGCAAACGTCCCCAGCTCATCTGACCGCTCGACCACGCGATCAGCCCTGTTCCCGCGGCCCCAACCGCGGCGGCCTCTGTCGGGGTGAAAATACCGCCGTAGATTCCACCAACAACGCCGGCGAAAATCGCCACGACCGGCCAAACAGTGCCCAGCATTTTCAAACGATCCGGCCAGGCCACCCGCGGGCTGACCGCAGCCGCATTCGGCCAAACGCGCATCCAGATTGAGATCGCTAATATATAACCAAGCGCAGCCAAAATACCGGGAATGAGGGCAGCAACAAAAAGTTTCGCAATATTTTGTTCCGCAAGGATCGCATAGATCACCAAAATGACAGAAGGCGGGATCAAAATGCCCAACGTGCCCCCTGCCGCCAATGCGCCGGTGGACAGGGAATCGGGATAGCCGAAGCGGCGCAATTCAGGCAAGGCCACCTGCCCCATTGTTGCGGCTGTCGCGAGCGAGGAGCCACAAATCGCGCCAAACCCAGCACAGGCCCCGACCGCTGACATCGCCACACCGCCTTTGCGATGGCCAAGAAAGCTCTCAGCGGTCTTGAACAAAGAGGCAGACATCCCCGACAGGGTTGCAAACTGTCCCATCAGCAAAAACAACGGGATAATTGAAAACGAATAGTTTGAAAACGTGCCATAGGTGAGCGTTTTTAGTTGGTTCAACGTCATCGCCGTTGAGCCGATGACCATATAGGTACCCGCAACGCCCACCCCGATCATGGCCAAGCCAATTGGCGCGCGTAGGAAAATGAGAACCAAAAGAACGGGAAACGACCAGAGTGCGAGGTCAAAGTTCGTCATCATCTACTCCTCAAACCCGGCCAAACGTCGGGCGGCGCGTATCACGCAAAATATGGCGACCAGAACAAAACCAAAGGCGCCAATCAAGGCCAATGCATAGCCCTGCCAAACGGGAATCTGCGCAATAAGCGTCGTCTCGCCATAGGTGATTTTGTCCTGCATACCCAAGTAAAGCCGATGGGACCCGACTGTGGCGACAAATGCCATGGCCAGGTTGAACAGCAGATCCAACCCCTGGTTGATGCGGCGCGGAATGGCCCATTGGAAAAGATCCACCCGGGCGTGAGTCTCGCGCAATTGCGCCAAGGGCAGAAAGGCAAAGACAGCCGCCGAAATTCCAATTTCGGTAATATCATAAATCCCACGAATTGGGCCGATGCCGATATCCAAAGGCACAAAGACGCGACCAATAATTGACAGGCATGTAAGTACGATCAAAACTATGAGCGCGCCGCCGCCGGCGAGAGCCAGAGTGCGGGCAATGACTTGAGCTATGTGTTGCGATTGCGCGTACATTTCAATTCCTCATAAACAAAGGGGGCCAGACGGCCCCCTCTTATATTTCAAGTTGTGACATCAGCCACCATATTTTTTGATGAGCTGTTTGGCCTCATCAATCAGACCCGCGCCATCGATGCCCTGTGCATCCATGTCGGTGACCCATTGATCAACCACCGGCTCCGCAGCCGCTTTCCAGCGCGCCACTTCCGCATCATCCAACACGGTGATCGTATTGCCCGCATCTTGTGCAATTTTGCGCGCACCAGCGTCCATGTCCCACATAACTTGTGCCGCGAATTTTGATAATTTCTCACCAGATTCCGCATCCAAAATTGCGCGCAGATCGTCCGGAAGTGCGTTATATTTATCCTTGTTCATAACCAGGATGATTGCCGAGGTGTAGAAGGCTTCATCACCAGAAAATTCAGTGTGATTGCCCACCAATTCCGACAGCCGTATCGCGGTTGTCACCTCCCATGGAATAACAGTGCCTTTGACGACGCCTTTGGACAGCGCCTCTGGAATGGCAGGCAGCGGCATGCCCACGGGCTCGGCACCCAATTCTCCCAACAAATTGTTAATAATCCGAGTTGGGCCGCGCAGGGTCAAACCCTTCATATCTTCCAGACTGTTAACCCCGTCTTTAGAGTGAATTTGACCCGGTCCATGCACCCATGCGCCAAGCACTTGCACATCCTTATATTCATTGGATGACCAATCTGTGTCCACTTTTTGCCAATAAGCCGCAGAGGTCGCCACTGGGTTTGTCATCATAAAGGGCAGCTCGAAGACTTCCGTGCGTGGAAACAATCCGGGCGTATAGCCTGCGACGGTCATGGCGAGATCCACCACCCCATCGCGGGCCTGCCCCAGAAGCTCAGGAGGACGCCCGCCCAGAGACATGGCATCAAAATGTTCGATTTTAATCCGGCCGCCCGAGGCTTCCTCCACATTCGCCGCCCAAGGCTTCAATATGAGCTTCGGCACAGGCGCCGGCGGCGGTAAGAATTGGTGCAACCTAAGCGTTACGTCCTGCGCAAGCGCAGCGCCACCCACGAAGGCCAGAGCAGCCGCTCCAAGCAGTGCTGTTTTTAGTGTGTGTATACGTTTCATGTATTCCTCCCAGTTGAAACAACGGACTTTATGTCCTTTAGTTATGTCAATCCCGAAACCGTGGCGGTCTTTTCTCCAAAAACGCCCGCAATCCCTCTTTTGCACCTTCTGTTGTTTGCGACATGGCAGCCGCGAGGCTTTCTGCAAAAAGTCCATCATCGGCGGACATATTGGCCACCCGTGGTATGGTTTGTATCATGAGATAATTCGAAAATTCAGCATTTTGAGCAATGCGCCGCGCCAAATCCTGCGCGCGGCTTAAGGCTTGACCCTCCCCAACGCTATAGTGGGACAATCCAAGGCTCAGGCCTTCCTCTTGCCCATAGCTGCGTCCCGTCAGCATCATCTCGCGCAACCGATCTGGCCCTAAAATGCGCCCTACGCGCACGGTTGCCCCGCCACCTACGAAAATACCGCGCAGACCCTCGGGCAGTTGAAATCGCACCGAAGGTTCTGCGACGCGCACATGGCTGGCCGCTGCAATCTCAAGCCCACCGCCAATCACCGAACCGGTCAAAGCCGACACCACGGGAAGGCCACCGAATTCGATTTGATCCATCACGCGATGCCAGTTGCGCGAATGGTACACATTATCAATGGACTTGCGTTGTTCATGTTCAGCCAAGTCGAGCCCAGCACAAAAATGCCCGCCCGCACCGGCTAGAACCACCGCATCCACATTTTTAGGGGGCGATGAGAAAAACCGATCCAATTCTTCTATAAAGCTGTCGTTGACCGCATTGCGTTTGTCAGCCCTGTTAAAGGTGACTGTTGCAATCCTATCGGACAGATCAACCTTTAAAACTCTTGGGGTTTGTCCACCATCGGGCATCAGATCACCATCTTTTCTTGAACTCTAAAATTGTTTTACGATGAAACAGTTTTCCTGTATAGCAATTTCTACATTGTGTTTGATGTTGGAGGTCCCATGGTCGATTTTTCAAAAGTTACCGCGATTGATTTTCACACCCATGCCGAGGAACCCTGCAACACCTGTAGAGACGATGGCTATAATGAATTTCAATCTTCAATGGCGGCCTATTTTAAAAATCCAGCCGGAGCGGAGGGCATGTTGCCAACAGTTCAGGACACAGCCGATTACTATCGCGCACGCAATATTGCCGCGGTGATCTTTCCGGTTGATGCAGAACGAGAAACCGGCTTCAAGCGTTATTCCAACGAAGAGGTTGCGCAGATCTGCGCTCAAAATGATGATATATTGATCCCTTTCGCCAGTGTGGACCCCCACAAAGGAAAGGCCGGCGCACGAGAAATACGGCGCTTGGTCCGCGATTTTGGCGTCAGGGGCTTTAAATTTCACCCGACCATGCAGGGATTTTATCCCAATGACCGAGAGGCCTGTTACGCGGTTCTAGAAGCCTGTGCAGAAGAAGGGGCTATTACACTCTTTCACACCGGACAAACGGGCGTGGGCTCTGGCATGCGCGGCGGCATGGGGATGCGATTGAAATATTCAAATCCGATGCACCTAGATGATGTGGCCGTAGATTTCCCTGATATGCCAATTATTTTGGCACATCCGTCATTTCCTTGGACCGAAGAGGGTCTCGCAGTCTGCCAGCACAAACCCAATGTCTATTATGATATGTCCGGCTGGTCGCCGAAATATTTTCCTGAAACTTTCATACGCTACGCAAATTCCATTCTGAAACACAAAATGTTATTTGGGTCAGACTGGCCTGCCATTACCCCGGACCGCTGGCTCAAAGACTTCGCGGAGGCGCCCTTCAAAGAGGAAGTGCGCCCTCTCATACTCAAGGAAAATGCCATGCGATTGCTTGGAGAAACGGAATGAAACGCAGGATGACCCAAGCGCAGCTAACTGGCGCGGTTTTGGCTTTCGCAAGCCGCTCAACCTGCCGGTGCTGTTAAATTAAGATGAAACGGACCACTCATACCAACGCGATGCCAGGTAATTTTCCGCATCCAAAATACCCACGGGGAAGCGCCTCATGAAAGATGTTGATGTTGTCATTGCCGGCGGCGGGATCGGTGGCTTAACCCTAGCGCTCACGCTGCATCAAATAGGGGTGTCTTGCGTGGTGCTGGAAACGGCCAGAGCCATGCGGCCCCTGGGGGTCGGAATCAATATTCAACCCAATGCCGTCCGCGAACTCTTCGCTTTAGGGATTGGGGCAGATTTGCTGGATCAAGTCGGCCTTCCCGTACAAGAATGGGCCTTACTTGGGCTGAACGGCAAAGAGGTTTACGCCGAGCCGCGCGGCACATTTGCAGGCTACAACTGGCCACAATATGCCGTGCATCGCGGCAATCTGCATATGCTGCTCTATCACCAAGTCATTGAACGAATGGGCCCCGATGCAGTCAAACTCGGTGCAAGAGCCCTCGGATATGACAGATCAAACCCAAAGCAGCCAGTCTGCCATGTTCAAACAGGTGACGGGCAGGAACAGAGCTACAAATGCACACTATTGATTGGAGCCGATGGCATCCATTCGGCAATCCGCGCCCAAATGCACCCCGATCAAGCGCCCATTCATTGGGGCGGTGCCATTATGTGGCGCGGCACCCTGCGCGCAAAACCAATGCGCAGCCCCTCATCTTTCATAGGGCTCGGCACGCATCAACGGCGCATGGTAATTTATCCAATCTCCAAACCCGACGATCAGGGGCTATCGCTCATCAACTGGATTGCTGAGGTGACAGTAGACAGCAGCGGCGGCTGGCAACAAGACAGCTGGTTTCGCGAAACCAAGTTGCATGAATTCGCGCATCACTTCGAGGATTTCAATTATGATTGGCTCGATGTTCCAGCGATGCTGAGGGCGGCAGATTGCGCCTATGAAAATCCAATGATCGATAGGGATCCTATCTCATCATGGGTTGATGGCCCGGTCGCGTTGATGGGCGATGCAGCCCATCCTATGTATCCAACTGGCTCCAATGGTGCCAGCCAAGCCATCATGGACGCGCGCATCATTGGGGCAAAGTTAATCGCGCATGGAATTGGCCCCCGGGCCCTGTCAGAATATAATGCGGAACTTTGCGAGCCTATCTCGCAACTTGTGTTGCGCAATCGAAGCGCGGGTCCATTTGGCCTCTTAAACCTGCTTCATGATCGTTGCGGCGGGGTATTTGACGACATTGAAACCGTCATTCCTGCTCAGGAACGTGACACGTTTATGGGCAAATATAAGCAGGCGGCAGGATTTGCCAAAGACATGCTAAATGCAGCTCCAGCAACAATAGCGGTGGGCGCCACTGTTTAAGCGCCTGGGTGGCCAGTGACCCTACTTATGCAGCCCCAAAAATAGCGTAACTCTGCGCGCGCAGCGGCGATGTGCTCAAGGTCGCCCTTGGGGCGTGAGGGAGGAGAAGGGTTTGCCAACAGCATCTTGGTATTCCGCCTCATCCCAAAACCCAATCAGAATGCCTGACTCCGCCGCGATCTTCTGGCGCGCCAGCACCTCGGGGGTCGCCGTTATTCGCGTGTGATGGCGTGTCGCCCATTTCAAGAGGGCAGATTCCATGCGCGCGCGGGTTTTGACGCATAATGGGTCTTCAGACGCGCCAAGATCGACCAATTCATCGGGATCGTTTTGCAAATCCCACAAGACGGGCCTGAAGCCCTCACATCGGATATACTTCCAACGCCCGTCGAAAATCATCGTCGTATGGGCGTCTTCTTGCGGCTGCCCAAGGGCGACGGCCATTTCAGACCAGTGGTAATCATGTTCACTGATCACATAGCGGCGTGAGAAGCCATCTTTGCCGTGCAGGATCGAAGTCAGATCGCGACCTTCGATCACATGGGGCTTGGGTGCACAGCCCAGTGCTTGCATAAAGGTTGCAGGCAGGTCGATCATTTCAACCAACGCATCGCTGACCAAGCCACGCGTTCCGTCGGCCTCAGGGCGCGGGTCGGCGATGATCAACGGCACTTTGACAGCGGCTTCATGGTAGAAATCCTTGTCGCCCATCCAATGATCACCCAAGTAATCACCATGATCCGAGGTAAACGCGATGATGGTGTTCTCGCTGAACCCTTCGGCATCCATCCACGCGAACAGCCGCCCTAGATTGTCGTCCAATTGTTTGATCAGGCCCATGTAGGCCGGAATGACGTGTTCACGCAGGTGATCTCGCGAAAAGCTTTTACAGACTCGCGCGTTATGGTAGGCGCGCACTAAGGGGTGATCGGTCTCACGCTCCATGTCAGAACGCACCGGCGGAAGAATGTGCCGCTCGTCATACATTTCGTGATAGGGTGCCGGCACGATATAGGGCCAATGCGGCTTGATATAGGACAGATGGCACATCCACGGTCGCCCGTCGGTCCGCGCCTCGCGCATAAAGTCCATAGCCCGATTTGTCATATAGGCGGTTTCAGAATGTTCTTCGGGCACATTTGCCGCCAAGCGCGAATTCTTCAACAGCCATGCCGAGAGCAATTCGCCGTCCGAATCCAACCCGGAATTGGCGAAGTCTTCCCATGGGTTATCCGAGGCAAAACCATGCGCCACCAGATAGTCGTCATAGGCGGACCAGTTCTGGCGCGGGCTATCAGGATGCAAGCCATCGTCTCGTTCGAAAGGCTCGAACCCGCATTGGGATCGGGCCACGCCAATCTCACTTTGGGGATCAATCCCAAGCCATGCCATGCCTTCCAGGTCGGCCGTCATATGCGTCTTGCCCACCAGCACCGCCCGGGCACCAACCTGCCTCAGGTGATCCCCGAGCGTGGGTTCGCCAACACGCAGAGGCATGCCGTTCCATGTTGCCCCATGGCTGCGCACATAGCGACCCGTATAGGCGGACATCCGGGAGGGACCACAGACAGGCGATTGCACATAGGCATTTGTAAATCGTACCCCACGAGCCGCCAACGCATCGATATTTGGCGTGTCCAGATGCGGGTGACCGTAACAGCTGAGATAATCAAACCGCAGTTGATCCGCCATGATCCACAAGATGTTCGGCTTATCGGTCATATTTGTTCCTTCGCAACAATGTCTTCAATCGGTGCCCGTAAAAACATGTCGAGGCGATCAAGATAATTGACAAACTCCACCAGTTCCTCCTCTGAGTAGACCTCCTTCAAGGCGGCGCGCCGACGGGCCATAACAGGTGCGGCTCGATCATAAGCCGCGCGCCCAGCCTGCGAAACTTCGACGATGGTTTGGCGGCTGTCTGTCTCGCTTCGCCGCATGGTGACAAACCCTTTACGGCGCATCTCGGGCAAGGCACGACTTAGCAAGGAAGGATCCGCGCGCTGCATTGATGCAAGGTCTTTGATCGTCATCTGCCCGGCCTCGCAGAGATCCCATAGCACGCGCCATTCGACAATCGATAGCCCACCTCCTATTTGCAGCAAATGCTGCCCTTGCTTGCGAGAGGCCGCATAAATCGCAGGCAGGCGCGCAAATAAATTGAAGTGTTCTCGAACACGCCGCGCCGCGATTCGTTCTTTATCGCGTTCATTTAGATTGGCCATCGCGCCCTCCTCTAACCTGTGGACTAGCCCGAAGACTTAATGCGTGACAAGTCATATATTTTATGCCAGCTTTTTCAGAATGCGCCTCGTTGTCGGGGTAATTTGCGCTTTGGAGGTAGAAAAACAATGTTGAAGAAAACACTTTTGGGCTGCGCACTGTCGCTCGCGCCGCTGATCACAAATGCTCAGACAACCCTGACGGCTGAGACCACCACACCCGGCTCAACACCGCATTACATCGACTCGACTTTGGCTGCGGTCCTTGCCAGCGCCGGTGTGGCAACGATGCAGATCACCGAGGGCGCGACCCTTACCAACTCGGTTCAAGCAGTCGCCGAGGGGCGTTTGGATATGGCCCCTGCGCCGCTGATCTTGCCTTTCCTGATGTCGCGGGGGATCGGCCCTTATAGCGGCATTGGTCCTGACAAGGGTGCCGAGCTTGCCGCCAATATTCGGGTGATATTCTTCAATGCCGGATCTGCACAGATACTTGGCTACTATAATAGCAATCCAATCGAAGACATCCGCGACCTGTCAGGCAAGCGCATCTGGAACGGTCCGCCCCGCGGCGCGGCGCTGACCTCTGGTCGTGCCATGATCCAACTATTGTCTGGCATCAAGGATGGAGAGGGCTATGAAGGTATTCAGAGCCCATGGCCGGATACGGTTCCAACAATCACCGGTGGCGGTGTCGACGCTTGGACCATTCCCGAGGGCTTGCCCTCTGGTCGCGAGATTGCAATCGCGGCCTCGGGCGGCATCACAATCCATGATGTCCCGTCTGATCTTCTGGCGAGCGAGCTTGGACAACAGATCATGAAGGCACCGGGCCACGCCCCCTATTCGGTTCCGATAGAAGCGTTCCGCAAAGCCTATGACGGCAACGACATCACCGTTGTGGTCGACGACGATAGCTTTGACAGCTTCGCGACCGCTTTTGGTCAGATCGTCCCAGCGGGCATGGGCGAACAGCTGGTCTACGACATCGTGACGGCCTTTCTTGCAGGCGAAGAGCGCTTCCTCACAGGATCACCGCGGGGGCCGTTTGTGCGGATGAGCTTTGGTGATATCGATGGGGTGAGCCAAGGCGCCTGCGGTGCGGTTCAGATCAAAATGCATCCTGGCGCCATTCGCGCATATGAAGACGCCGGGCATACGATTGCCGACTGTCTGCGCCCCTAAACGCGCATTCCCGCACGGACGGGGCCGGCCCTGCCCGGCCCCCATCCTAACGAATGGCCCCCAATGTCAGATCAATCGCCCTCGAGAGACAAAGGCCACTATCTGGCCCTCGTGTTAGCCTTCATCCTCGTCATGGTTGGGCTGATCAACACCATGCCGGAAATACCAGGACTGCAAGACCTCGCGAGAGATCTGACAGGGCGTCCCTTTTTTCGAGTATCTGGCTTCCCTCCGGAATTCTTCTACCCGCCTATTTTTCTTGTGATGATGGTCATTGTCGCGCTTGATGCTAGTGTCTATCGTGCCTTGAAGAAAGACCGGCCCCATTTGGCATGGCTTGGTCTGTTACTAGACGCTGGGCTGATTCTTGCCGCGTTCCTAGCCGCCTTAGGGTTTCTGGTTGAAATCGATTCATTTTGTCTCATCGATCAGATCACGGGAGAGCGGGCGCGCCTGATCCAAGAGGCATCGGAAAGATCAGCGGGGCTTATACCAGGCATCTCATTCGAGGCGGAAGTCCCATCCTGTCAGGCGCGGTTCGGCATATGGATCATTCCGCTACTCTTTACGATCATTTCACTATTTTTTCTTTACAACGTGCGGGTTTGGGGTTTGCCGCTCGTCATGGTCGCCACTGTGGTGGTGGTCTACACCGTTGGCACCGCGCTGCTATGGATGTTCGATCTCAGCGACAACAATTTCTTACTGACCAAGTTGGGGGCCGATGGTGGCGACGCGCGCGCCGCAGCAATCCAAAAGGCAACCAATGTGTTCATCACCCCCGATGGCTTTATGGGCCGGTTCATGGATATCGTGGTCAATCAGGTGTTCCCCTATGTGATCCTCGGCGCCCTCTTCGGAACCTCAGCTGGCGGAACCTCGTTGATCAAGCTGGCGGTCCGTGCCACACGCCGCCTGCGCGGAGGCCCAGCCCATGCGGCCATCGTGTCGTCGGCGATGTTTGGCACCATCACAGGCGGGCCGGTCACCAATGTGTTATCAACAGGTCGGCTCACAATCCCGATGATGCGACGCAACGGATTTAGCCCGCAATTTGCTGGCGGCGTCGAGGCCGCGGCTTCATCTGGTGGGCAGATAATGCCGCCGGTCATGGGGGTGGCGGCCTTTGTCCTGGTTGCCTTGACCGCAGTCCCTTACACAAAAGTCATCACAGCCGCGTTTCTGCCCGCGATGTTCTTTTTCTTCTCGATCTTTCTTGCCGTCGTGTTCCAGGCTCGGCGTGAGAACGTCAAGGCAATGCGCGAAATCCCGGGCGACCTGATCATGTCGCGACAGGACTGGCTGAACCTTATCATCATCTTCGCTCCGATCTTTACGATCCTGTCACTTTTGCTCGGGAATAAAGACGTCATTAGCTCTGGTTTTGTCGCCTCTGTTTTACCCGCCTTCGTAACACAGACGCTTGTCAACGCGACAGGTGATGCTGTATCTGCTGGATGGTGGGCTGTGGCCGTCCTTGTTCCGCTGCTCTTTCTTGATCCCGAAACCCGTGCGAAGCCCAGCAAGATACTGCTGTCCTTGGCGGATGGTGGAATCCTAGTCTCGCGGTTGTTTCTTTTACTCTTCGCAGTTTCCATCATTTCGGCGTTCCTGAACGAAAGTGGCCTGACCGGAGAGCTAACCCGTGCCATAACCACATGGTTAGAACAGGCCCAGGTACTCAGCCTCTTTGGGTTTGATATCAAAATAGTAGGTGGCGTTTATCTGATGCTGGCACTGACCTGCGCCATGGGCTGTGCGATTCTTTTGGGAATGGGCATGCCGACTGTGCCTGCTTATGTGAATGTCGCTCTGCTTCTCGGCCCACTTCTCGCCAACCTTGGTGTAAGTTTTTTTACAGCCCACATGTTTGTCTTTTACTTTGCCGTAGCCTCTGCGATCACCCCACCCGTGGCAATTGCTGCGTTCGCGGCGGCCTCGATCACACGAACTGAACCGATGCGCACCGGTTTGGCAGCAGTGCGTATCGGCATTGTCATGTTTACGATCCCGTTCGTCTTCGCATGGTACCCGGAACTTTTACTGATCGAGGAAGCGGTGACCATTACGAATGATCAAGGCCAACGCGCCCTGATAGATGGGTATTCCGGTTCTGTGGACTGGCCCAGCCTTTCCGCACTTGGGTTGCGCATTGCCGTTGCGCTTTACCTAATGGCATCGGCTCTGGCCAAGTTTGACAAGGTTGCGATGAACATCTTGGAAGTTGCGCTTCGATTGTTGGCGGCTGTTTTGATTTTGTGGAAATCGGCAATGATCATGTGGATTGGCCTGGCCCTTGCTCTAATGCTGATCCTAGGCCACTACTTACTCCCTTTACGGGGTGACCGCGCCGCTTGATTGCAAGAAAAATGGGTGCTGTCAGACGAATGAGAACTCACATCTGATTGCTGGCGCGGCCTGACTCTATGCGCTCAATAATTGGCGCCACGCAGCGAGAGCAGCGGCTCGGTTTCGCTTTAAATTGGTGCGTAAGTAGACGTGGCTTTAGGGCAGCCCTACGCAGCCAATCGGTCCCCTACACCCGACCCGTGTAGCGCCTTAAGCGGTTCGGAGTGGCCTCAGTGGGAAACAGCATACCGTAAGGCGGATGATTTCTGGGCTCGATTTAAAGTATCTGAATGGAGAGTGTTTTGTCATATGGCGAGGCTTTGAAACCGCCCGCCCCGTCTCAAGTTTGTTTTGTTTGACGGTGCCTTCTCAAGTGTTAATCACGCGATCACGCCTTTTGCGCGCCAGTCATCAAAAATTTCCAGCGCTTTATCGGCAAATTCCGCGTCATTGATGTGGCATTCTATCCGGTGAGCAATCACATTGCCTGGCAGTGTCTGTTCCAGTTCCAGCAAAAACGCGTTGAGTCCGGCCTGATTGTGTAAATCAGCACCCGCTCGGTCCCATTCTCCCAGACCCTTCTCAGGCAATAGCATGGCCACTGGCCCGGTTGCTTTGGCCAATTGCGCGCCATGCGCATGCGCCACCAACCGGCGTTCATCATCATTTAAGACAATCGAAGTCAGCAAGCGATTGTGTTCGTGTTTCAAGTGATCTGACCATTTGTCTGGCAAAGGTTGCCAACCAACGATATCCACAAGATCATAACATCCCGGCGCCACGATTTGCGGAGTGCCATTTAAGCCGGCATTGGTCAAACGATCCGCTCCAGCAGATATATTGGATCCGTGCACATGGTTGCCCAATTCCTGTGTGCAAAGATCGAAAACACAAGCAAACGCCCCCTGTCCTGCGAGGCTTTCAAATGCGCGCCCCCCCATACCGGTTGCGTGGAACACGGCGACCTCAAAACCACGGGCCTCAAGCGCAGGCTTCAGCGGAATGACGTATTTTAACGCAGAGGTTCCCAGCGACGTCATCCCAATCAAGGGTTTATCTGGATCTGGCATTTGCACCGCGCGTGCTGCGCCTAGAACGGCGCCTGCTGCTTGACTTAAGGAGGCCTTGCACACGGAATTCAGGCCATAAAGCCCCCCGGCCCATAAAATCATTTGCGTATCCGCTGCCAACCGTTCCGCTGGAATGAGCGGCGAAAACGATACCGTGGACACAATGTATTTCGGCACCCCAAGCGGCACTGCGGAACATACATCTAACGCAAGGTCTGTCCCCATTGTGCCGCCAAGAACAATCAACCCATGAAATCGACCTTCGGTGAACAATCGCGCCGCCAACAACGCCGCTCCTGTGGCCATGATCTGCATTGCCTGGTTTTCATTGCCCGAGGCGACGGCCGCTTGGATCGAACTTCCACCTTCTTGCGCAACATCGTGTTTGGAATAATCAGTAGGCTTGGATGGGTCACCCAACACAGACACGTCCATGGTGACCACTTGACCACCTTGCGCCTGGATCACTTCGGCCAGAAACCCTAACTCGTCATCTTTGGTGTCATAGGTGCCAATTACCAAAATGGTCTTGTTCATCATTGCAAAGCCCCGACAGTTTGATCCGCTTGGCTCTCAGAAGGAAATATTTATCCATCTTATGCAAGGATTTTTCGGAGCCAATGTCACGGGGTCCGGGGGGTGCCATGTACAATCCCCAAACCTTCACTCAAAAAATGGCCTGAGACGGGACATTCTAAACAAATGGCAAATAAAAGTCGCGGATCTCGTCGACACTTTTGTTGAGGAGACGCTTGAA
>ENA-OWPI01000596-OWPI01000596.1-marine-metagenome-genome-assembly--contig:-NODE-596-length-48780-cov-12.054021_pt1 | contig 48780 bp, 36 predicted proteins | sample MGYA00238138_ERZ651775 | MGnify/ENA primary metagenome ERZ651775 (study PRJEB26906, sample SAMN06265043) | marine metagenome | isolation source: Helgoland LTER site | place: Germany:Helgoland, sampling...
AAAATGGCAAGGCGAAGCGGCAACGACTGAGCAAAGCGGAATTATTGAGGGGAGTCTCATTCAAGAAACGCAAACGTGCGATAATATGTGGCGAGGCCCGATAGCATCATGCGTACAAAAGTAATTGAAAAAAACGCATATCCTTTTTTAGAAAAGAGAACTCTAGCCACCGCGCGCTGCCTCGAAAAGCTCGTCGATGATATCGCGCGCGCGCTTTTGACTTTCCATCTCGTCTACTTTTCTCGTCGTTCCGTGCTGCTGTTTTTCTGCGTTTTCGCACTGCGTTTTCATGCCATTCAACGCCGCTTCCGTGTTGGGATCTGCGCAGAAGAACGGTTTCAGAAGGATTTCCAAGTACTCCTTCGCCGCTAGGTAATATTTGGCGTGGAAATTCTTCGCCGAGGCGAATCGCAAACACCGACAAATCAGTTTCGGACTGAGCAGAAATTGTTGACTAAACCCGCCAAATACGCTCTCGTCTGCCATGTACGTGACCGTTGCTAACGTGCGAGCGAGTTTCGCGCACAAATCTACGTTTCCTTTGTTCTCTTCGCACTTTAAAATCAAAAACGCCGCGACTAAGTGCGTCTTTGCTTTTGCAAACGCGATATCTCCCGAGTGGTAATTATCGCGCAAAAGAACGCACGCGTTTTGGAAATCGCACAAAGCGCCGCGTAAATCGTTCAAGTTAAATTTTACAATCCCAGATTGCACGAGAACCCTCGCGTGCGCGACTTGATCTTCGTTCGGGGGGGAGCGAGCTCTGTTCGCGTTTCTAATTTCTAATTTTCGAACGTCGTCGAACTCGTCGTCGCTTTTAAACGGGTCGTTCTCCATGGATGATTCGAGTAAAAACGACTCCGAAACGTCTACTTCTTCTTCTTCTCTTTTGTTGTTGTTGTTGTTGTTTCTGTTACTACTATTGTCTGACTTGTTTGTTCTTTCTTTCGTCTTTACGGAATCAAACTCGAGCGGTTCCGCGACCTGTAAATCGCTCAATATCCCGCTCGGCGAACTCGCTTCTTCCACGAACGCGTATTTCCCGTATTTCTTCTTCGCCGTGTGCGTTAGCTCATCCACGTACTTTTCCTCTCGTTCGCTCTCTTCCTCGTGTCCTCTCGTTTCCTGCCACGCGTCGTTCCCGTGCGTGAGCCAACCTTCGTTTCTTTCCTCTTCGTCTTTTTCTTCTTTTTCTTCTTTTTTTTCCTTTTTCTTTGACGAAGAAGAAGGAAAAGGAGTCGTCGCTTTGTTTGAGGAAAACCCGGGCGGTGGTTTCAAAGAAAACTTCTCGAACATTTCCCTCGTCGATTGAACCGTAGATCTTCCTTTTCCTTCCTCTTTCTCATCATCAGTCGCACCCGTTGCTGCGGCTGTTTTTTCCTCTTTTGGTCGAATCACGAATTTCAACTTCTTCACTCCTTTTTTCTCATCAGACGACGACTGAAGAAGATGAGATTGATGAGACGACCCCGACGCTTTCGATGTTTCTTCTTTTTCTCGACTTTGTTGAAACCGTTCGATGGGATTGAAGACCTCTTCCTCCTCGTCGTCGGTATCGTTGTCGGTATTATTCTCGTCGTCGTCGTCGTCCATCATTCCTTGTCTGTTGTTGTGAATATCTTTCTTTCTAACGACCAAACAAACTTCGTTTCGTGTGAAGAAGAAGAAAGAAGAAGAAGAGAATTCTTAAGAAGAGAGAGGAACTTTTTTCTTTCAGTCAGGAAGAGAGAGGAAAGAAAATGAGAGGAGGAGGAAAGAGAGGAGCCCAAAAAAACTTTGTGTGTGTGTTGTCCAAGAAGAAAGAAGAAGAAGAGAAAATAAATTCAAAAAAGAAAAACTTTCGTTCCACTCTCTTCACTTCAACACACACAACTAACGTTCAAAATATTGTTGTTCCCTCTTCCGTATTCATTTTACACGAGAACAAGAACAACAGAGTACTAAGAATAAGAATACTGAGAATGACTGAAGTACCAACAAAAGTCGTCGCTTTTGAGAAGGAGAACGTCTCTTCCAAAGGAGTTCCAAATCTTCCTTCTCCTCCTTCGCCTTTAGGAGACGAAATTCAAAATGATGAATTAGACGAAGAAGAAGAAGAAGAAGAAGAAGAAGAAGAGCGCGCAACGATTGAAGAAGCCGCGATCGAGAAGACGAAAGAACAAAACGACGACGATAAAGAAGAAGAAGAAGAAGAAGAAGAAGACTTTATTCGCATCAAACGAAGAGTTCGAGGGACCAACGAGAAGGAGGAAGAAGAAGAAGAAGAAGTCATTGATGATGCCGCTGATATTGATGCGAAGAAGACAAACGATAAAGAAGAAGAAAGAGAAGACGTCAACAACAACAACACCGTCGAAAAGTCGTTCAAGAAGAAGACTTTGAAACACAAATCGGGCGAAAGAGTAGAAAAAGTCGCGTCGAAGAAGAATACTAGTGGTCAAGGTGACGAAGAAAAAGCAGAAGGAGACAAATTTGAATTTGAACTCGAAGAAGAAGAAGAAGAAGAAGAAGAAATGGAAGAGGACGACGACGAGGAACGAATCTTAGAGCGACGTTTCGCGGAAACAGGACGTCTGTCCGAAGATGAAGAGGAGGATGAAGAGTCTGAATCCGAGTTGAACTTTTCCTCCTCGGAGGAGGAGGAGAATGAGTCTTCGTCAGATTCCGAAGTGGAAGACAACGAAGGAGGTCGACGACGACGAGGAGGACGAAAAACAACCAAAAAAGGAGGCGGTAAAAAGAAGAAAGCGATCGATCCAAACGATAAAGAAGCCGTCATGCGACAAAAGAAAGAAGAAGCCGACGAAGCGCACGAGAAGTTGATGCGTAAAACGGCAAAACACGTACATTTTCCGGGATACAGAGTCCAGGCGGAACGCACGTCTTTCCTACCGGTTATTGAAAAGTTGCAAAATAATTTACGAATGGTTGAGAACGATGAGAATTTACGGGCAAGGTACCCTCGACCTCCTCCGTCGCCGGAGAAGAAAGAGTTCCAAGCGGAAGAGGACGCTGAAGGCGCCGTTAATGATGGAGTGAATGAAGAAGTTTCGGAAGATGAAGGCGAAGACGGCGGGAAGGAGAAAACTAACTTTGACGAGATCGACGGCATGCATTTATTGAGCGAAGAGGAGGAAGAGGAAGAGGAGGAAATGATAGAGCTTGAAGAAGAGAGCGACTCGGACGATGAAGTTGCCGCGGCAGAATTCATCCGCAAATCTCTTTCCGCCAAGAAAACCATGAAAGTTGTCGTCAACGATCCGGCCCATGCCGAGGACAAAGACAACACCGCAAAGGAAAATCAAGACGACGAAGACGGAGACGAAGACGACGGTGAACTTTCCGAGGAAGAAGACATGACTGGAAAAGAAAGACGCGAACAAAGGAAGCTCGCGAGAAACTTCTACAAGGAGGATCGAAAGAATCAAAAGAAGGAGAGAAGGTCTAAGAAAGCAACCGAAGGCGTCGACGACGAAGCCGAAATGTCTGAAGATGGTGGTCACACCGACGATGATGACGAGGACGATATAGAAACCGCCCAAGCTGAAATCGACGAAATGGCTGATTTCGTTGATTTTAGAGAAGGTACTGCCTTAGATAACGATGAGAGAAGAAATGAAGCTCGACGGGACGCGCACGCGAAGAGAGCAATTCAAGAAGACGAAGAAGACATAAAAAAAATGAAAGAGTTACTAGAGAATGGATTCAAGAGACCGAAAAAGGGATTGAATGGCGAAGAAGACGATGACGGTAAATGGAAAACGAGAAGAACACAAGAGAGAGGAGATGATTCCGAGAGCGAGTCTGATTCTGATGACCTGCGCAACCTTCGACCCGAGGAAGCGGTTGAAGTTTCCGACGACGAGGACGAAGGCGCGAAAGCGTTTAAAGAAAGACAGGCCCAGCGATTTTCCATGAAGAAAGCTTCGGGGGGTGATACCCAAGAACCAAATGAGAACGAAGCGTTACCAGAAGTCGGCGAAGGTAAAGTATCGATGGAGGTTATGAAGTTGTTTGAGAAGGAGAAGAACAAAAAATCGACGAAGTACAACAACAAAGGCCAAGGGACCACTCAGAGTCAAACGATCGCGAGCGATCTCAGTAATAGAGGAGGAGGAGGAAGCGGTAGTGGACTCTCGCGAGGAAATTCTCAGTTTTCAAATCTAGGCGCCGCGCGAACATCGTCGACGAGTTTCTTAAAACGCAACGGAAGCTCAAAATCTCAGAGCGGTTTCGCGAAAGGTATCATCAGCGGCGGCGCTGCCTCGAGAACATTCGTGTTTGGTAGCGCATTAGACAACTCAAACTCGCAATGGGCAACAACACAGAGAGAAACTGAAACGATGCCGTCTTCCTTAGGTAACAACTTGCTCGGAGGTGATGAAGCTCGAACGGGTTTCGGCGACGATGTTGCCAACAATAACATCAACTCAAGCGCGTCTGTGATGGAGAATAAAAAGAAGAGTTTGTTTTCCATGTTACAAAAGAGCACGAAAGATGAAGATTGGGAGAAGGACGACGACCAGGGACAGGGGATCAAAAACGTGCTGGGAATGTAGGCGTAAAACGCGCGCACATGTAGAAGACATAGAGCAAACAACTACTCTCTGTTTATGTTATTGAAACTTTTGCGACAAATACGCGTTTATTACATCTTTAAGTGCTAGAATCTATATTTTATTTATATCTTTAGTTTTCCGCTCCGATGATTGGCTTAGCCATGTTCTCATCCTCCTTCGGCTCCTTAATGATAATGGTATCCGGAATCGGCGTCTTCGGACCCATTCTACCCTTCGGATCGTGATCAAGCATAATCTTCACCTTAATACCGACGACGCCTTGTCTCAACAAGACGTGTCTCGTCGAACTAACAATGTATTCGCGAACCGGGTTACCCGAAGAAATCATGTAACCATCCTTAAACTTCATAGCCTTGGCTCTTTGACCTCTCAATTTACCAGAGACGATGACCTCCGCGCCCTTTGCGCCGTTTTCCATGATGAATCTCAAGACGCCATAGCACGCTCTTCTGACTGCCAAGCCGCCCAGCAACTTGTATCGCAAAGACTCGCACTGCGAGATGGCGCACAAACCACGGTTGGCAACCTTTTCGGCGTACAACTCGACCGCGCCTTCGGCGAAACCAAATCTCTTTTGGACCAACGAAGTCAATTCACGGATTCTGCGACCCTTTTCACCGAGAACGTTTTGCGTTCTCGTCGCGCGAATGATGATTTCCATCTTCACCGGCGTCGATCGAACTTCAACTCCAGAGTAGCCATCCTCGGCGAGTTCACGAACGAGCATTTCGTTCAACTCGGCGAAGAAGACGCCATCGGCGACGAATTTACGCTTTTTAGAAATGTTGAGGGAAGACGCCTGCGTTGTCATTTAAAGAAAGAAAGAAAGAAAGAGTTTATCGTCGTTAGTATTCTTCTCTTCTCGTAGAGAAATTTTGCGTCTTTGGAAAGCCCTGCGTGATGTTCAAAACCATCTTTCTCGCTGAACGCGCGCGTAAAGTGCGTCAAGGTCTCTCCAAGCGAAGGCATCAAAGGCCTCGATGATTGCAATTCACGCGAACAAACTCGTGAATGATACGAAAATCTCGTCCGTGGATTGATTGCACCTTCGCACCGTGCGCTCGAGCTTGGTATTGACACCGGCAAGGCCCGCACATTTGCTCAAACACACAGACACAAGAGAGGAGTTTCTCCCTCTAAATCGACCGCCCTAAAAAAATTCTCGCGGAACCTTCCGCTTTTGCGAGAGACGCGACCCGTGCAAAAGCCTCGCGCAGACGAATGCGAACGTAAACGAAACCGTATCATCCAAAACAACGGGAAGACGACGGAGGAAAAGTCAACGAGAATGAGACGCGTACCATTTTTTTATCTCGCTTGTTGTTTGCAAACAATTTAATGAAGAAGAAAAAGGGAAGAAGTGTGAAATTGGACAAATGGGAAAAATCCAAAATTTATAGAAAAAGCACACAGCCAAAAGCAGAAAAGGAAAAAGAAAGAAAAGAAAGACCGTCGGCGTCATATCGATGTCACGTCAGTAGCAATAGTTTTAAGGTCAACAACAGTATTCTGAACCCCTGCGCAGAGGCTTTATTTGCTTTCATCACTCGCGACAAAAAGATGACTAAAATACGAGAACAAGGACGATGTAAAACGAAACTTTCTCCCTCTCGTTCTCGCCAGAGGAAAGCTACTTTGCCTCCACCACAGCCAGTGGTACGAAACTATCATCAATAAGAATAACATACTAAGAATACACTCGCGCGGTCATGATCATCAATCACGCGCTCTCTGCGTTTTGCAAACTCAGATTGTTCACCAACTCCTTCAAAGAAACGACGTTATCTTTCAAATCTTCAATCTCTTCGTCTTTTTCTCCCAAAAGTTCCAAGACGACGTTGTACCTCTTTTCGATTTCCGTAAACTCTTCGCGAAGCTGAGCGTCGGCCAAATCTTTCAACGACGTTTGACCGTGCGATTGAAAGTAACTTTCGTCTTCGCTCAACAAATACGCCGTGAGCTCTTCGCTCAGAGCGTCTCTCGTGGCCTCCAATCGCTTTATTCTCGTGTTCGCGAGCTCTAACTGTTCCGTGCGAGCTTGAAGTTGTCTCTGCGCGTTTTCTAAAATTTGCTGAACTTGTAAAGACGCGCCTTCTCCAAAAGAAGAGAGAGAGTCAAACGTTATGGGAACGGTCCACATGGACGGTCCTCCTTTCCCGTTGGTTTTTTGGCTTTGTGCTGATGTTGACACTCTCTCGCCACTAGGGGCGATACCATCGCCGCCGGTGCCACCGCCACCGTGACCGCGCAATTCTGCCAACTTGATGTTTGCTTGACGTAATTTTTCTTCCAAACTTTTTACCGACTCCTCAAATCGGTCCCGTTCTTCGTTCAACGTGCGATCAATCTTTTCCACTTTTGCCCGTTCTTCGGCGAGAAGATTCCGTAACTGTTTCATTTGATCTTTGATTTCTTTTTCGCGCTCTTCTCGTTTAGCTTCTTTCTCGGCGATATTTTGCAACACGGATTTTTGCGCTTCCTTTTCCTCCTCGCGCTCCGTCTTCATCTCTTCGCACTCGTCTTGTATTTTTCTAATCTCTTCATCTTTCTGAGCAATCTTCATTTTATGCGATTTCAGATCGGCGTTAATCTTCTCGCACTTCTCCATCGCTTCGAGTTTCAGCGCCTTTTCTTCCTCGGTCGCACTTTCAGCCTGTTCGATTCTTGCGAACAACACCGCCTCGACTTCTCGCCATTCGTTTGTTTTCTCATCCATTAATTTCTCGTTACTTTCGATTTGTTTCAAGAGCGGTCGCGTGCTTTCGGGCATTTTTCTGGTCAACTCCTCCAACTTCTCCTCAGCTATTCTGCATCTCTCCTCGACTTCGATTAAATCTCGTTTCAATCGTTCCTCTTGCCGTTCGTATTGTACCGTGTTGCGCTTGAGCGCGTGCTCCAAATCTTTCTTCAGTTCTACGAGATTGAATTCTCTTTCTTTCGCCTCGGATAATTCTTGCTCTAACTTGGCTTTACCAGAGTTCGTGATGGATAAATCTGCGGTTTCTCTTCTCGCTTCCGCCAGTTTATCCGAAAAGTATTGATTCTTCTCCTCTAAATCCGTCGTCAACTCTCGATTGTTCATCTCGGCGACTTTCAAATTTTCTTGCACGCGAACGAATTCGTTGTTTCGCTCTTCCATCTCTTCGTCTTTTTCTCGTAACGTAGCTTTCAACTTTTTAATCGTCCCTTCCATTTCTGATTGTTTCTTGCTCAACACTTCGCCTTCTTTCATGACCTCGTCGATAATTTTATCCTTCTCTTTCACTACATCCGAAACCGCTCTATTTTTCTCTAAAGATTTCTTCAATGTGTCTCGCTCTTTCGTCAACGCGAGGACTTTCCGCTCAGCTTGAGCGACGCGATCTTTCATCTCTTGTTCGAGTTTTAAAGCCTCGCTTTCGTCTTGTCTTTTCAATTCCGCGTCGGCTTCGTTTTTTCTTTGCAAAGTTTCCTCTCGAGACGCGAGCGCTTGTTTCGTCGTTTCGAGTTCTTTCGATTGTTCGAGATGTTTCGCTTTCAACGTCTCGAGCTCTCTCAGAAGCTCCGCAGTTGCATCGTTACTTTCGTCGTCGTTTGCTCCTTTCTCTACTGCTGCTATTTTTGTTGGTGTTGTTGTTTTTGATGTTGCCGCTGCTGTTGCTATTGTTGTTCCTTTAGTGCTATTACTAGTAGAAGCGTTGGCATCAGATTCGCTCGTCGATTTTTGTGGTGGTGGTGGCGGTGATGGTGACGATGACGCCGGCGCTACTTGCGCCGCTGGTTTCTGCTTCGCGTCGGGAACCGCCGGCGAAGCTTTCTTCTTCTTCTTCTTCTTCTCGTTTTCTTCCTTCTCTTTTTGAGCAGCGGCTGTTGCTGCTGCTGCTGCTGTTGCTGCGGCGACGGCGGCGCGCTCGCGTTCGCGTTTTTCTTCTTCTTCTTCTTGTTCCTTCTTCTTTTTCTTCTCTCTCTCCTTCTTCTTCTTCTCTTCTTCTTCTTCTTCTTCTTTCCTCTTTTTCTCTGCTTTTGCCTTCTCTAGTTTCTTCCTCGCTTCTTCTTTCTGTCTCGTCGCGTTCGCTGCCGCTTTCTCTTTTACGACGAGTTCCTCCTCGTTCATTGATAAACTCTCTTCCTGCTCGTTAAAATCATCATCGCGAGAGAGATGATTCATCCTTTCCGCTTCCATGACTGTATTCTTCACGGCCTCGTCCGTCATTCCTTTCATCTGCGAATACGCCTCGTCTGCTTTCGTTTCCAACTCTTTCACCACGTTGGAGATGGAATCGGAGAGCGAGGCGAAGTGGAAGTCTGCTGAAGTCGGGAGAGAAATCGACGGAAGCGAGAATCCCCATCCCGTGGAATCACTTTCTTCTTGTTGTTGTTCTTCTTCTTCTTTTAATTCTTCTTCTTTTAATTCTTTTAATTCTTCTTTCTTCTTAGTAGTAGGAGTATGAGTAGGAGTCTCGCTCATCTTCTTCTTCTTTTGTCTCCTCTAGAGAAGAGAGAAGAACAAGAAGAGAGACTTTTTCTGTTGTTTCACTCAGACAGAAGAAAGAAAGAAAGAGCTTGTTTGTTTTAGAGCGAAGAGAGAAAAGAAAAAAAAGAAAAAAATTTGTCTCGTGTGTCTCCTCTTTCGTAAAAATATCAAATTTCATTCTTCATAGGAGAGAGAGAGAGAGCGAGAGAGAGAGAGAGAGTGATGATGATGATGATGATGAGAGAATGAGGACGGAAGACCAAAACCAGAAGAGAGAACGGGGCGACGATGATGTTGAGAACAACAACAACAACAAAATCAAAACTGTCTTCTCCAGAGTGCACGTGTACGATAACGAGAACAAAAGACGCATCCAAAACGACTGGGGAAGAGACCCGTTTTTTTGGGCGACGCCGAAAGTGTTCGCGAAAGAAATTTTAAACGCGCGAGCGGTGGAGAATACGAACGAAAGCGTTTGGGAGATTGAAGATAGAAGAATAGTGGGTGGTGCAAAGCATAGAAACAGTGATGATGATGATGATGAAAAGAAGAAGAAGACCAAAAGAATCATCAGGAGAATACGAAAGTGCGAACTGTGCGGCGTTATCGTCGAGTTTACCACGAGGAAAGATTCCAAGATATTTCTCTCTTTAGACGATGGGACCGGAGTCATCGAGTGCGTGATTTGGGCGCCTTCGACGATAACCTCTTCCGAGGATAATAATACTTCGTTCGGTTTCGTGGACGAGGAAGAGGAGAACTATTATACTCTCAACCAAGTGGAACGAGACCCGTTTGGGAGGATGGTCGCCGACGACGGCGTGTTACTTCTTCACGGAAAACTTCGTCTCGGCGAAACCGTGTTCGTCCAAGGCAGAGTGAGTCTGTATAACGGGAAGAAACAGATAGTCGTAAACTCGATGCAGATGATATGCGAGAGAGAAGGGTTGGCGAGAGAGAGGGATTTAGAGACTCTGTTTTGGTTAGACGTGGTCGAGCAAAGGATGGATAAAGGATATTAGATTGTTAGATATATTAGATTTGATGTAAAAATGTATATAAAATTTTAGCTTGTTCGAGATTTTTGACTCTTTCCCAAATTTTTTTCTCCTCTTTCTTTCATCAATCGTCCTTCCCATGCTTCCTTTCAGCTCCAAAAACACACAAAAGGAAGGCGCTTGATGAAAATTCGCCATATTTAGAGAGAGAGAATAGAGATAAAAAATGGTGACTCCTTTGGTGAAAACGACCAAGATCAAGAAGAAACCCAACGGGTTCACGCGTTATCAATCCGATACCGCGAAGAGAGTTTCGGTACGTCTCTTTTACTCGCGCATTACGACGACTCTCGTGGTCGAATTTCTTCCGCGAAAAAGAAATGTGGAGACGGAGAGAGGTCTTTTTATCTGTGGGGAGGAGAAACGCGCGTTTGCGACGCGTAAAAGAGGGATATCGAGACGTAAACGCATGAAATGAATGTTTTTGCGTTCATTTTAATCGTCATCTCGAGATGTTGTGCATGCGTGCACCCCTCTTTTACGCATTCAAAGCGCGCGATTTTCCCTCCCTTTTTCGAGTCCGCGAAGCCCTTTGTCCTCGTGGAGTAAAAGTCTTTCTCAAAATCGTTCGTTTTAAAACAAATTTTCACTCCTCGCAAACTAACCTCGATCATCCTTCTCTCTTTCAACAACAACAGACGTCATGGAGACGACCGAAAGGTATTGATTCTCGCTTCAGACGTAAATTTAAAGGTTTGCCGTACATGCCGAACGTCGGCTACGGTACCGCCAAGAAAGCCAAACACGTCTTGCCGAATGGCTTCTTGAAGTTTGTCGTCAAGAACGTCAAGGACTTGGACCTCTTGTTGATGCACAACAGAAAATACTGCGCGGAAATTGCCCACAACGTCTCTGCGTTGAAGAGAAAAGCTATCGTCGAGAGAGCGGCGCAATTGAACGTCTGCGTAGTGAACAAGGACGCGCGCTTGCGCTCCGAAGAAGACGAATAAATGTGTTCGTTCTTCTTCGAGATGTAGATTTTTTGTAGTAGAAGCTTAGTAAAACAGAGAGAGAGAGAGAATAAGAGAGAGAGAGAGAATAGAGAGAGAGAGAGAGAGAAAGTTGTGTTTTGTAATATGTATGTTATATATCACGACGCGACGAGTGACGATGAAATATAATTTAACTCGCTTATATCGCTTATAAAATTTTCGTTTTCTTTTCACGCACTCAAAGTTTTGTTGCCATGGTAAATTATATTCTAATATTCCTCATTACGACAGTAAATGTTCTTCGGCAGTCGCGCGAAAGGAGGAAGACCTGTGACAGAAGATGAACGCGCAAAAGTTTTGGAGGAGGAGAAATACCCCACGCTCGATGAGCTGAGAGACTCGACGGCGATCGAGTCGACGAACAGTTTAGACTTGGTTGGTTTGAAACAATTGAAACAAGAAGAAGAAGAAGAAGAAGAAGAGAAGTCGTTGCCGTTGAGGAAGAAGAGGACGATTTTAGAGGAGTGCGCGGAGAGTATCTTGAACGAAGCGCGCAATCATAGCGACGGCCAAGAGACGAACGAGGAGGTTCCTGAACCGCAAATCGTGTATCACGTGAAGAGACTGGCCGAGTTAGCCAGCAGAAGTGCCAGAAGTGATGATGGCGAAGACGACTTTTTGCGAGACGGCGACGGCGGCGTTCGGAACCAAGAAAATAAAGGCAACCACAACCACCGCCACCAAGAAGAAGATAAGAATTTCAACGGAATTCAAACGAACGAGGAAGCTGATATCGTCATGACGGTATTCGAAACGATCGCGGAGAGAGAATCGGCGCTGTTGAGAGAAACGTGCGCGGAAAGTTTGGGTTTACTCTCTCGGGCGTTTCTCGCCGTCGATTCGATTTACGAAGAAAAGCTATTGGAAATTGCGTTTGTTCTGTTGGAAGACGACGATCCAGACGTCGTCAAAAAGACGGAGGAACAGTTTTCGGTTATTTGCGAAAACATAACGAGAGATTCCATCGATAGAATGCTTATACCGCACGTGATTAACGTGATGTTTAAAGAGAATGACGAACAGCTGCGAATATCTTCCTTGAACGTCATGAAGAATATTTTGGTCGGGTCAGGAAATAGTACTACGTTCGTTGAACATTGTTACCATGGAACAAATAGTATTGGCGAAAAGGATTTGGAAACGATGGATGAGATGATTGGGTGCTTCTCGAGCGCTTCGCAGGATAAAAGTTATCGCGTGCGAGAGACGTTTATTCAAAACGCAGTGGAAGTAGCCCCACGATTAAGAGAGATAACACTGACGGTGGACGCCTCGAAAATGGCCGCAATAGAGACGCACTTAAGAGCTTTAATCGATGGATTCGTCTTGTTGTGTGAGGATGAAAACTGGGCCGTTCGCTTCAACTGCGTGAAATCGCTCCACGCGTTGGCGAAAATTTCCTCCTGGGACTCGGTCGTCGTCGACAAAAAATCTGCGGGTACCGATATCAGTACCGATAAAGTGTTGGACTTGTTCGATAAGCTTTCCAACGACGTTTCTAAGAAAGTTCAGCTATTGACGTCGTGCGAGCTTGGTAACGTCCTCGCTTCTTTGCTACCCGGAGATGTCAACGATGCAAAACTTTCTGGAATGATTCAGAAATATTGCGATACGGTTCGAGAAGTGAGCACGAATCGTAGCGGTGCAAACGCGAAAGATGATGATATTGAACAGATTCGGATAAGCTGCGCGAGTTATTTTGGTGCCATGTGCGAAAAGTTAGCTCCGATTGGGAAGTGGGACGACATTGTTGAAGCGTTTAGATTACTTTCGTCGCCGCCACCGCCGCCGCCGCCTTCAGCCATCGACGGACACGCTAACCATAGTGATCCGAACTGGCTGTTGAATTCAAACGCTCACAAAGCGAGACTTGAAATTGCAAAGTCGCTGGAAACAATCGTAAACTCACTTCCTGGTGATATCGTGGTCAGGGATATCTGCCCTATCGTGGAAGCAACGTTTCTGAATGATCTCAACGACGAGGTGAAAATTGTAACCATCTCGCAGTTACATCACCTCCTTCAAAAAAAGTGTTCTGCGATGATGAAGAATGAAGGTACTTCTGACGAAAATAAAAATGCGTCTTCTCCTCCTCCACCTTCTTCTGGACGTTCTGCGCCGATTGTGAACCTCTTATCTTCGCTCGCGGAAGATTCCAGCGCTTACGTTTCCCTTTCTCCTTTAAAGTCTAGGAAACCGGCGGCGGCGGCGGATTCCGTGGGAAGTTGGAGAGTTCGACTCGAATTGGCTTCCTCGTTGGGGAACATCTCGAACAACATGCCGATGCAACCACGACCGTCTTCTCTTCTGTCCATATCTTTGAAGCTCTTGAAAGACCCAGTGCATGACGTGAGGAAAGCCGCGAGCTCGATGGATTCGTTTTATTACGTGTTCAAGAACAGTTTAACGCTTCTGTTTTCAGAACCGCCGACGTGGTCTTCGTCCAGTCGCGCTGAATACAAAGACGCTTCAAATGCAATCGAAAGCGTTATTAAAATGGCATCGAGTAAGATTTGGACGGAACGCAGAACGTTCGCAGAGTGTTCTGGACGCGCGCTACTCGCTTTAGGCGAGCAAGAGGAGAGAATACAAAAGCAAGACAAGAAACTTCTTCAAATGCAAAACACGTTACTGACGAAACTGTGCTTTCTCGTGGCATCCGATGCGGTTTCGAGCGTTCGCTTAGCCGCATTAGAGGCGTTGGTAGAATTGATTTCCAAAGATAACTCTATAGCGAGCGATGCGATCGTTCTCTCGGCGCTCGAAAGCGATAGAAATGAGGATAGCGTTGGGTTGAACGCCATCGAAGTGGAAGCTCGAGAGCGATTGTCAAACGTGATTAACGAAGTGAGCTTTTCGAAAATAACCGTCTCTTCGTGACTCGACGCGAATCAAATATAAATTAGAACGACGACATGTATACTACTGGTACTACTAGTACTATCAAACACTAGATAGAAGAAAAAGAGATTAGCGCGGCTGCTGTATATACTTTGTACTTATCATAAACGGAGTACTACTCTAAATATATAAAACAAAACAACTCTCTCTCTCTCTCTCTCTCTCTTTCTCTCTTCTTTACTGATACACGCCCACCTCCGCCGCTCTCACTACTCGATCGTGTAATCTATACCCAGCTTTTGTTACCACAGCAACTGACCCGGGCTCTTTTTTCGTTTCCCCGACTGGAACGTTGAACAACGCCATGTGCTCGTTCGCATCGAACGGTTCGTCCACTGGATCGAATTTTACCAATCCGTTCTTCTTAAATCCGCTACTCAGTTGTCTTTGCGTCAACTCCACGCCTTCTTTAAAACTTCGCAAAAGAGTTTCCAATTTACCCGCGTCGTTCTTTGCCTCTGCGATGATCTCTTCCGTCACCGTCGCGCACGCTCGGTCCATATTATCCGCCACGTCTAATAAATCTTTCGCGAAGCCTTGCACCGCAAACTTCTTCGCGTCTTCGTTCTGTCTCTGCGTTCGCGTCCGTAAGTTTTCCATATCCGCTAATGTTCTCAAATGTCTTTCGTTTAATTCGACGATTAAAGCGTCTTTCTCTGCCATTTCGTTTTGTTCTTCTTCGTTTTGTTCTTCTTCTTGTTCTTTTCCTCCTCCTGTCGCTCCATCTCCTTCCGCGGTTGCTGCTTTTTTTTCTTGGCTGTTGTTTTTTCCGCCGTCGTCATCTCCTTTCGGCTGCTGCTGCTGCTCTCGCTCTCCCTCTTTTTGGGTATTTCGAGCGAGAGAAGTCGTGCTCACGCATCTGCTGCTGGTATTCTTTCCTCGCGAGGCGAACGACGAGATGAACAGACGAGATGATGATGATGGAGCGTCGTTGTTCATCATCCTTCTCGATAATAAAGACGAAAAAGAAGAAGAAGAAGAAGAAGTGAAATTCGATCGATTGGAAAAAGAGGCAACACCTCCTGCGCCTCCTCTTCCTCCTCCTCTACTTCCTCCTCCTCCTCGCGATACCAATGATGATGATGATGATATCGACGACGATGATGATGATGATGATGAGAGGAACTGTCTCATCATCATCGATATCATCTTGGACTTCTGTCTTATTCGTTGTTGTTGTTGTTTTATCATCATCATCATCGTCGTCGTCGTCGTCATCCGAAGAGAATTCTTTTTCTTTGTTTTCGTGTGTCCTTTTTGTGTGTTGTTTTTTTGCCGAAGAACTCTCTTCTCCCTTTTTCCTCTTTAAATAATAATCGATTGTGTCTCGATTCTAAAACCCAAAAAAGTCAAAAAATTTTGAATCCACCCCCAGTCGCCAGTCTGCCAGTTCCAAGTTCCAAACAACAAAACAAACGACACAACGAACAACACAACGAACAACACAACGAACAACACAACGAACTTTGAAACTCCTTTTGTGTGACAGACACCCAACAAACAAACAGACTTTTGGGGGGACCGACCACCAATAATAGAATAATGAGCGGCAGATTAGACTCCTCCTCTTCTTTAACTTCGTCGTCGTCTAAAGTGAATAACTATTGGACGTTCACTGTGCTCCTCGTGTTCGTGTTGTTTCTCGTCGACGGGTTCAACACCAAGACAGATTTTAACGTTGGAAGATATCAACAAAAGAAGGAGACAGAAGTCGTAAACAACGAGTTTGGCGGTATTGGTGCTGCGAATATTGCTTATGATGAAAATTTAAGTGAGAAAGAAGAAGTAATACTACTGAGCAGTTTCGATATCGCGAAAATAGAACAATCCGACTTGATGCCAAACCCGGAGAAGTTAAAGTTTATCGTCGTCGAAAACTTAATCGAACGAGAGAAATTACGAGAAATCTTGAACGATTTCCCTCCCGCGCTCGACTCGACGACGTTGGCGAATAAGAAAAACGTGGAGAAGAAAGACGTTTTAAAGACTGGACAGGTGAAAGGGACGTACGCGGAGCTGTTGAAAGACGTCGAGAGCGATGCTTTCAGAGACGCGGTTGGTGCAAAACTAGGGATTAACTTGAAAGGATGGCACAACCGCGTGACGTTAAGAGGAGCATGCGAACCGAATCCGTGCGGCGGCATGGACAGCATTCACGTCGATCACAAAGCAAAAGCAGTTTCCGTTCTGATTTACTTGAACGAGGAGACGCTGGACGAGACCGACTACCACGGCGGCGATTTACTCTTTTTGAGAAATAAAAAGAGTCTGGACGACGCCAATATTGTCGCTCGCGTTCCTTCTTTCGGCGGCACCATGGTTGCGTTTCGAAACTATAGAAACGTGAAAGGGCAGAAAGAAGCCATCCACGGTTTGCGGCCGTTCACTGGGAAACGAAGAGCGGTGCAAGTGAATTGGTGCAAGAGTAAAACCTGTCAGTAGTTTTGTTGAAAACTTTTTAGTAGTATAGTATTCGTAGTAGTAGTAGTAGTAGTAGTAGTAGTAGTAGTAGTAGTAAGTATTAGTAATAGCGTGTGTGTGTCAAGTGTGTGATTTTACGAGTCATGAGTTTTTTGCTCGTTTTTTTTCTCTTTTTTCGTCAAAAGTTCTAATTTTTAATACGAACATATAACAACAACAACTTCGTATTAGTATTCGACTATAATAATACTAAGAGAAAAAGAAGAAAGAAGAAAGAAATGACGACTCTGGCGGAGAGTTTTCTGGCAGATTTGGACGATTTATCCGACGACGACGAAGGAGAAGGAGAAGAAGAAGAAGAATTACGAGATGAAAAATCTCATTTGAAGGACGAGGAGGAGAAATTCGCCGTCAAATCATCATCATCAACAGCGAACAAAAGAAGTAAAAGTAATACTAAAGAAGAAGAAGAAAACGACCTAACAGCAAAAGCAACTGCTCAGAACAACAACAACAATGGTAATAATAACGTCAACGCGTTAGAAAAGTGCACGAAACTGTTAAACACGGAACGGTACAAAAGAACGGTGGGAGAAGTCACTCTCAAGAAAGAAGATTCAAAGGACGAAGAAGAAGAAGCAGAAAACAATACTACTAATTTGTACGCGTTGATTTTAGATTGCAACGCGTTAACCGTAGACATCGACGACACGATCGTCTTCGTTCATAATTACATCAAAGATAAGTACAAGAAGAAGTTCCCGGAGTTGGAATCGTTGGTGCCGCATCCGATCGATTACGCCAGAGTCGTACAAAAAATAGCAAACGAGATGGATATCATGCGAGTAGATTTGGAATCGGTATTACCGTCGGCGACGATTATGGTCGTCACCGTGACCGGTTCGACCACGGACGGGAAGGAGTTGAGCGATGCGGACTTGGATTTGACATTAGAAGCGTGCGAACGGTTGTTGAAGTTGGACGACGACAAGACGAAACTGTTCAAGTTTGTCGAGAAAAACATGGAGAAGACGGCGCCGAATTTATCGCAAGTTTTGGGAACAGACGTCGCGGCTCGAGTCATGGGATTAGCCGGAGGGTTAGAGCTTCTTTCGAAAATGCCCTCGAACGTCGTGCAAAACATAGGAAACGGGAAGAAGAAAAATACCGCCGGTTCGTCTTTACAAGTGCTTCAGAAATCTGGCGACGTAAACGTCGGCTTCATTTTTCAATGCGATTTGATTCAAAAGAAAACGCCGCCGCCGTTGAGAGTAAAAGCAGTGCGATTGATTGCCGGTAAGTGCACTTTAATGGCCAGAGTTGACGCGTTCGGCCAAGACCCGACGGGCGAAACCGGGAAGAAAATGTACGCAGATATCGAACAGAAAATTGAAAAATGGCAAGAACCTCCGCCGGCGCGCACGGAGAAACCGCTCCCGGCGCCGGGGATGATTCAAAAGAAACGCAGAGGCGGTAAACGCATGCGCGCGATGAAAGAACGATACGGAATGTCTGACATGCGAAAACAAGCCAACCGCGTTGGCTTTAACGTCGCCGAAGACGAAATCGGTTACGAAGGCGAAGGTTTAGGCTTGCTCGGCAAAAGCGCCGGCGCCGCCGCGGCGAACGGTAAGCTCAGATTCCAAGAGAAGAAGACAAAGATCGGTAAATACGCGCAGAAAGGATACAAAGGTGGCATGGGCAGTGGGTTAGCTACTTCCGACGCTTTATCTGGCATGAGTTCTTCCTTGGCGTTTACGCCTATCCAAGGCATCGAGTTGGTCAATCCAAACGCGGAAAAGGAAAGCCGAGACAGTCAAAGCGGCACCGACTCGGTTTTCAACGATAAAAGAGGGTTCTTTGCCACTCAGAATATTAAGAAGTAGTAGACAAAGAAGAAGAATAGAAGAATAGCGTGTAGGTATTTAGTTAGAGAGATTTTCTTCTGTGAATAATACTAAAATAGATATAAAAGATTAGACGTTTCGTATGATTCTCCAAAAAAAAAATCTCCTCACCTCTTCTTCATAAGTAAGTGTCTTCTCTTCATAAAGAAGTTCCATCATCAAAACTACTTTAACACACATATGATTATGTTTGCCACTTCCTCTCCCGCTTTGTCTTCTTCTTTGTCTTCTTCTCGGTCTTCTTTGAGGAAGACCAATACTAGTATTACGTATACGAAGAAGACAAAGAAGATTTCGTCGTCGTCGTCCCAAAAACAAAAACAAAGAAGAAACGTCGTCGTCGTTTTAGCTGAAGCAGCGGAAAGCAACAACGACAACAACTCAAACAACAACGAGGAAAAACAGTGCACTGGGGGATCGTGCGATTCGTGCGGAGTAGCGAGAGAGAAAATGCAATGCGATGGAACCGGGAGAATTCAAGGCGGATTAGCTGCCATTCCGTTGTTCTCTTGGTGGCCTATTAAAGCGTACAGGCCGTGTCCAGGCCTCATCGAAAGCGGAGGGACGTACACGAGGAAAGGACAAGACGTGGATTCCATCTTATGGGGCGAGAACGGGAGAGATTAGACAACGACGAAGGTTTTGATCATGTGTATACTACTATCTACGTATTCTATGACTAACTGCTACTCCTACTCCTACTCCTAACGTATATGCGCGCCGCCGCTCCTAATAACTCGATGATACATTTTTCAATCATCATTCTCGAATCGCCATCGAAGAAGACGAATCTATCGCCGTCGTCCCTAACATTCTCGCCCCGTCGTCGTTATCGTTGTATTCATCGTCTTCTTCTTCAACAATCAACTGCGTAAAGTTGTTGCTAAATTGAGAGCCAATGGCTAAGTTTTGTGTCATTTCTTCTCCGCACGCTTGCAGTTCCGCGCCATCTAAAGATTCTTCCAAAACCAAACCGTGCGTTTCCGGAACTAAAGTACACGTCAACACCGCTAACAAGGCGAAGAGCGCCAAGACGATCGAAGGAAGTTCCGGAGAAATCACGCGCAAGAACAACACTTGCGGCGCACTGATTGAACCGATGCGTCCAATCATCGAACACGACCCCAACGCCGCCGATCGAACGATAGTCGGGAACAACTCCGTGGTGTATAAATACACGACGTTGAAGGAACCGCTAATGCCGAATCGACCAACTAAAGCGAAGAATATCCTCTGTTTTCCTTTCAAGAAACCGCTGATAAAGGCACCGAACCCGCTTAAACTCATCAACGACATCAACGTCGTGCGTCTTCCGATGATATCCACCGCGAACTGCGCCGCGATGTGCGATGGGATCTCCACCAACCCGCTCAAGAAATTGTTCATGTAAATCGATCCGGCTAAATTTCCAACGTTTAAGGATATCCCGTAATAGATTAAACCGTTGCACGCGAACACAAACGCCATGCACATCAATCTTAACTTTAACTTCTTGTGCGGGAAAATCGCGGACACGTTCACATTTTCCGTCTTTTCCGGTTCCTTCAAATCTGGGAGTCGTTCAAACGTCAAGCGTCCGTTTTTCTTCGCCAAAAACTCCAAGACCTCTTTCGCCTCGTTCGGTTTCCCGTTCGCTAACAACCATCGGGGACTTTCTTTAAGAAAGGAAAACGTGAAAAAGACGTACCCGCACCCTAATAACGCGCAGAAAAACGAATACATTCGCCAACTCTCTCGCATCAAGTATCCGAAAAACGACATCGAACAAATCCCGAGCGCCCACCAGTATTGCGTCCCGATGCCCATGATGCCTTTCCAGGAAATCCCCAACGGTTCCGTGCACAACACGAACGACGCGACGCCAATACCTCCGACACCGAATCCACCTATGAATACAGCCACGAAATATTGAGAATACGAATACGATATGGAGGCTAACCCGGCACCTAGAGATGAAATCAACACCGCGGCGTACACTCCCGTTCGTCTTCCTTTCACGTCCGAGAGTTGTCCGAGTAAACCGGCGCCGAAGAAAAAACCGACGAAGAACATGGACGACGCCAGTTGTACTTTATACTCCTCTTTACATATTAAGTTAAACTCCGAAACGATCGATTGTTTCTTGTTCGTCCATTTCCATACTATTATTTCTTCTGTGTTGTTCTTCTTGTTCTCCTCGTAATATTCATTCAACGAACACAACACGGACAAGTCGTCCTCTATTCTTTTCGCTTTCTGCTCTGTGCAGTACGAGTAAAAGATATCGTCGTTTTCATCGTCATCGTTCACGCACTCCCACTCGGGCGTTCTTTGGGTGAACACCGAGACCAGGGTCAAAAACGCCGCCGGTAACCACGCCGAGGAACTCAATAAAAACTGTTTCAGTTGTCCTCGTCCAATTTGTCCGACGTACGACGCGAACGCTTCGTCTACGGTTATTTTAGATGTATTCGATGTAGTATTCGTAGTGTTGATATCGTCGTCGTCGTCGTCTGGATAATCGTCCCCAAGGTCATTCATCATCGTACTCTTAACAACAACAACAACAACTGTAGTGATGATGATGATGATGATGATGAGAGGAGCACAAGAAGGACGATGATGGATGAGTTTACAAGAAGAGGAAGGAGTTTTGAAGAAAAAAGTTTTGAAGAAAAAAGTGGTGCACAAAATGGAAAAAAAGAGAGAAAAGAAGAGGGAAAAATTGAGGAAAATCTCATCAACCTTTTTCTTTCGACAGTTCGACGAGAAAAAAACAACAAAAAACAACAAAAAAGAACAACAACAACAACAACTTAAAACACAATTATTTCACACAACAACAACAACAAGAACAACAAGAACAACAACAACTTAAAACAATGCTCAGCAATAGCACAAGACGCGCTGCTTTGAAGAGTGGTGGTGGTGATATTGGGAAATTCAGTCACGCATTAAGAAGCGTTACTCTTTTTCTCGTCGGGGCCGACACTACTTTTGGTTCTTCTTCTTCTTTAACTTCTTCTTCTTCTTTGGGTAGTTGCAAATATTCGTCGTCGTCACAAAATCATTATTCGACGACGAGAAATATCGGAGGAGGTTTAAGAAAAGGTGTGCTCGGGGGAACAACAACAACGAACTTTTCTCCTTCTTCCCTCTTGAATCATCATCATCGGAATTACAACAACAACAACAACAACAACAGGAGCAGAGGAGAAAAAAGACGACAATTCTCCACGAAAGTGACTTTACCAGATTTACCGTACGATTTCTCCGCGTTAGAACCCATCATCGACGCGCAAATCATGGAGATTCATCACTCGAAACATCACAACACGTACGTGACCAATCTGAACGTGACTTTGGAGAAACTCGCCGAGGCTGAAGCGAAGAACGACGTCGCCGCCATGATCGCGTTGCAACCAAACTTGAAATTTAACGGAGGCGGACACGAAAATCACTCCTTGTTTTGGAAAGTCTTACAACCGAAGAAGGAGTATTCCGACCCGTCTGGCGAGTTGAAACGAATGATCGAAAGAGACTTTGGCTCGTTCGAGAACATGAAGCAAAAATTCGCGTCCCAAACGGTGGCGGTGCAAGGCAGCGGATGGGGCTGGCTCGGTCTCAATAAAGAGACGAAAACGTTGCACGTGGTGACAACCGCAAACCAAGATCCGTGCATAACGACTGGTTTGGTGCCTGTTTTCGGCGTGGACGTTTGGGAACACGCGTATTACTTGCAATACAAAAACTTGCGTCCGGATTACGTGAACAAAGTCTGGGAAATCGTAAACTGGAAACAAGTCGAAGAGAATTTGGTCAAAGCTTTGATGTAATGTACTAATAACATAGTATTACTTCGTTTTTGTTGTGTTCTTCTTAGGTTGTTGTTCTTCTTTATTATGAGCTACTCGTATTATTGCTATCTCTTCTATTTCTGGCTATTATTATAGTTTTATTGAGTTCTCTCCTCAAATCATTCCATCATCATCGCGTCGTCGTTCCCGTCGTCCTGGTCTTCTCCTTTTCCATCTTCCTCTTCTTCTTCTATTAAAATGTCCTCTTCTCCACCGTCATTTTCGTCGTCGTCGTCGCACGTTAAGTCCATGATTACTTTCACGCACTCCTGTCGATCGTTGTGCATGGCTTCGTCCATCGGCGTTCGTCCGTTCTTGTTCACTTTGAACGCCAGCGTTTTCCCTCCTTTTTGCAAGAGAAATTTCACAACCTCTTGGTGTCCGTTCAAGCACGCCCAGTGTAAGCACGTGGACTCGTCCGTGTTCGTCGTTTTCATTATATTTGCGTTAAATTCGTTCACGAGGACTTCTACTGCGTCTGTGTGTCCGTTCGCGCAGGCATAAAACAAGGCCGTTCTGCCGTTCTCGTCTTGAAAGTTTACGAAATTATTTACTTGAGTATTCTTTTCCTCGTCGTCGTCAACTTTTCTTCCAAAATTCGAGACGAGACTATGATGTAGAATAGTTTTGATATCTTCCACGTCTCCGTATCGCGCGGAGGAGAATAACGCATCGATGCATTCTTTCTTTTCTTCTTCTTCTTCTTTTTCCTTTGTTGTTGTTGTAAAGGACGACGACATCTTAGTGGTTTTGGTGTTAATCCGTTGTTCTTACACAAACTCGTTGTTGTTGTTGTTGTGAAACAAAGTTGTTCTTTCTTCTTCAGTTGTGTTTGTTTGTTGTTCAGACAGAAGAACTGTTTTTTGTCACTTTTTGAAGCTTCTCTCGAGAGGACATTTTGTCTTCTTTTTCATTTTTCACTTTTTTTTGTTCTTCTCACACGAGACTCTCAGCACTTCTTTCTCGTCACATTCATCTTTTTTCACAAAATCAACTTCATCTCATGTTGTACAAAACACTAATAAAAGACTTTGTAAACGACGACAAAAAACGACTTAAATCCTCGAATAACCAAACGCCTCCTTTTGAGGAGGGCTTTGATTTTTCGATGATTTTGTTGTGATTTTGTGGTCGATGCAATACTACTCTACTACGTAATACTACTCTCGTAATAATAAAATGACAAATTTCAGAAGCGGATTCTCGTTGCTCTTTTTAGCGCAAGTGCTCTCGAAACTTCTACCGTTTCTGTTCAACTCAGTGTTCGTGTACAGGACAATTTCATCCGCGGATGGCGTTGGAGATACTTTAGTGATGTTTCCGCTGGTGTATGCGTTCGTTTTATCAATCAGAGATGGGTTACGAAGGAGTTTATTACGAAGAACTTTTAGAGAGGAAGGAGAATCAGAAGATGATGATGAAAACGAACGTGCGTTTCGAGTGGCCACGAGATACGTAAAGCGATACGTCGTATTCGTTTTGGTTCTTTTAATGGTACCGCTGCTACTCCTGCTACTGTTTTTTCCTTCTTCTTCTTCTTCTTCCGCGAATATGAAGGCTTCATACCGAATATCTCTCGTCTCTTGCGTCTGCGCCGCCTTGATCGAGTTAACGAGCGAACCGCACTACGTTTGGTTACAAAAGAAGCAACTCTTTGGATCGCGAGTGATGGCGGAAACTGTTGGGACATTTGCAAGGACCGCGGTTCTGTTTTACCACCTGTCGTCCTCACATATAGATTATTCGACAATACTAAGTAAAGAGAAGAGGAAGACGAACGTGTTGTTCGCGTTTGCGTTCGCGCAAGTCGGACAGAGTTGCGCGACGAGCGCGGTGTACGCTGCGAGTTATTATCTGTATCGAAAACGCGACGATGATGTGAGAAAGAAACAGAAGAAGCGGAGAAAAGGTACAAAAACGACCACCGATGGAGAAAAAGAAAGGAGTGACGACGACGAGAAGAAACAGCGTCTACTGATTGATTCGTTCTTGTATCAGTCTTACTTGAAGTTGGCGTTGGCGGAGGGCGAAAAATTCGCGCTGATAGTCGCCAACTCGGAAGATACCGTCATGGGTGTTTTCGGTCTCGTTTCGAACTTAGGGTCGTTGTTTGTTCGGTTAGTGTTGCAGCCGTTCGAAGAGATTGCGTTCGTGACTTTTGCGGCGAGCGCGACGAAAGACAAGAAGAAGGAGAAGTTGGGCGATATTCTTTCCATCGGCGTGTTAGTCGGTACGATTGCTTTCTTCGTAGGACCGTTCTTCGCGAAGGACGTCATGTACTTTCTTTACGGTAAAAAATGGATGGAAGACGGGACAGAAACTCTGCAAGCGTACGCGAGATTAATATTACCGTTGAGTATAAATGGAATAGTCGAAGGCTTCGCGCACGCAGTCATGAACGAGCGAGAGATTAAAAAGCACGGAAACGCGTGGTTGGTTTCCTGTTCGTTCGTCAACTGCGCCTTGGGATTTTCGCTTCTCAAATATTCGCGAATCGGTGCTGCCGGATTGGTTTATGGCAACTTTATATCCTTAATGATGCGAATATACTTGACGTCGAGATTCTTGATCAGAACAGGGAAGCTGAGCAGTACTATTTTTAGAGAAACGTTGCCGAAACCAGGGACGCTCGTCACCGTCGCCGCGTGCACTTTCGCGTTGACGGCAATAAAGGACGATACAAATGGAAGAAAGACTGCAGAAATGACGCCGAACTTTAAACACACCGTTGTTACGGGAGGTAGTGTAGCCGTAGCTCTTCTGATAGCGCTGTTTGTTTGGGAACAGGATAGATTTAGAAACGTATTTAGTAGTACCAATAGTAAGAGAAAGAGAAATTAAATTCATTAAAATATTCGTTTTAAATATCCGGGAAACATAATTAACACGTTTCTTTTACACAAGTATTCTAAAATTTAATGTACATGCATACAAATGAATTACAAATTCGAATTACATTCGGGATAATTCTTGAAATTAATTATTAATATTTTTTTTCGGACTTAAAATTTTTACTTAATATAATTAAGTTTAATTACATGAATTTCATACTATATTAGTTCAAAGTGATCGGCTTAATATTTATATCCATGATAAATATCTAATTATAGATTAAAGGGGAAGAATAAAAGGATTTAACAAACTCTCCTTGTTTTTATTTTTTGCAAAATATCCCAAATTAACACGTCTGTGATGATTTATGCTCTGAAATTACAAAAAAGAACTTTAAATAAAATTATGAACTCATGGGGATGTATTATGAAAGGGAATTGTACAATTTTATAAACTATTTGAAAGTTTTAATATTTTTAGAATGGGACACCTCTAAAAAAGGAAAGAAGTTTCTTTTTCGCTCATAATTCAGAAACACAAAAGAGAAGAAGAAGAAGAAGAAGAAGAAAAACGGATTCGTGAGAGTAAGAGAGAAAGAAGAAAGAAAGAATGGGCGGCAAGAAGAAAGATAGCCGAAGAAAGAAGAAGAAGCGCTCGAACGGCGATGATGATGATGATTCTTCTTCTTCATCTTCATCGTCAGAAGAAGATGAAAACGATGAATTGAAAAACAAACTCCTCGCGAAAGCGACGAAGAAGTTGGTGGCGCAAATGAAAACCGATTCCGTCGCCGGAGGTTTGTACACGGACGAAAAGAACCCGTTCAACGACGAAAACTTGACCGAAAAGTTCGTCTGGAGCAAGAAGATCGAGAAAGAGGGTAAAAAAGCGGTCCAAAACTTGACCGATAAAGACGCGCAACTCGAACGCGAGGAGGAGATTAAAAAAATCGAACTGAGACGAATCGAATACGAAAAGGCGAGAGCGGAGCGAGAGGAAGAGAGAGACCAGAAAATGAGAGAGAAAGCGATGGAAGGCGCGGAAGAGTTGGAAGAGAAAGAGGAGAAGTTTCACTTCAACCAGTTGTTATTACGGGCGGATATTCGATACAAAAACGGTCGAGCGAAACCGATCGATACTTTGCTGAGAGCGTTGTACGGCTCGGCGTTTACGAGCGCACTCAAAAGCGAAAAGGAACTCGCCGCCATGAAAGCGTTCAACAAAGAATTCGACTCGAAAAACTCGTTGTTCAAATACATGACGGAGAAAGATTTGCAGGAGTTGAAAGACGAGTGCGTGAACGTGTTGAAACTCATCGACGAAACGTCCGAGAAGGAGAAGGAATATAAACTTTTTTGGACGTGCGTCTATCGCTTGACGGAAACAGAATTAGGAGAAGAAGAAGAAGAAGATAAACTGACGGAAATGGACGAAGAGATGATGGAATCGGTCGACTTATCTGGCTCGCTCGAAGAGTTGACCGATCTAGAACAGGAAATCAATCGATCCATAAACGAGGATTTAGACGACGACACGGAAATCTCGTTTTGGAGGAAAGCGATGAAGCGAGTGACGCTGGCGAAATTAAACAGGCAATGCAGAGAAACGTTGGCGAAAGTGTACGAGGAATCGAAGAAGAACATCAAGTTTGTCGTCGTCGAAAAAAAAGATGGAAAAGAAGAGAAAGAGAACTACGACAACGACGAAGACGACGAAGACTTGCTCGGCGGCGACGACTTTGCGAAACGAGTTCGAGACGACGATAAAGACGACGACGACGGTAAAGAAGAAGAAGATGAAGAAGAAGAAGAAGAAGAAGAAGAAGAAGAAGACGAGGAAGCGCTCTTGGCGAACATCGACGTGACGTATGGCGACGAACCGAAACCGCTGTCCAAAGAAGAGTCCGCGAAACTTTTAAAACTCTACGAAGAGCAGCAGCAGCGGCTGCGAGGAGAAGGCGAAGATTTATTGAATGTTCAAGAAGTGATTGTCCTCATCGACGAAGACGAAGACGCCGAAAATCTTCGCCGGTTGCGCGCCGCCGCTTGTGAGAAGTTTGCGAAAGAACAGCTCGAAAAGAAGTTGGAAAAGCAACGACGATATCAACAAGAAAGAATGAAGAGGCAAAAAGGAAGAAAAATCAATCCGAGCGACGACGACGACGACGAAGAAGAAGACAAAGACCAAGAAGAAAAGAAAACGCCAGAAGAAATCCAACATGAAGCCGATGATCTCGAGGAAGAACTCAAAGCGAAGCGATACGCGGAGAAACAGATGGGCAAACTCGAGGATGGGGACATCGCGTTCACCGGCGAAGTCGAACAAAAAGATCTCGGCGATCGAGAACTTTACTGGTGGCACAACAAGTACAAACCTCGGAAACCTCGATACTTCAACCGAGTGCACACCGGGTACGAGTGGAACAAGTACAACTCCACGCATTACGACCACGATAACCCGCCGCCGAAAACCGTCCAAGGGTATAAGTTTAACGTCTTCTACCCGGATTTGATCGATTCGTCCAAAGCGCCTACGTATAAGTGCGAGCGCGATGTATCCGCCGTAAACGACGACACGTGCATACTGAAAATATCCAGCGGTCCTCCGTACGAAGACGTCGCGTTTCGCATCGTAAACAAAGAGTGGGAGTACTCGCACAAACGCGGGTTCAAGTGTACGTTTGAACGAGGGATATTTCATTTATACGTAAACTTCAAACGCCCGAGATATAGACGTTAATAGTAAAATAGTCTTCTTAGTAGAATAAAGTATACATAGTAAAAAGTAGTCCACGTCTTCTCTCGTCGTCGTCGTTAAAAGCATCACATCTTTTCAGTGCGCGTGGCACACTCATCTCTCGTCTTCTTCTTCTTCTTTTTCTAACCTTTTCCTCGCTTCTTCTTTCGCCCATCCGACTAAACTGGTGTCCGGTTTCCCGTTCAAACCGACGCATAAAATCACACCCGCGCTGAAGAAGGTCACAAAATACGGCAGTTCCCAGCTCTCTCTGATTCGTTTTTGCCCTTTTAAAGGTGGGGTTTCCCCGAAGAGAAGTCCGTTTCTTTTCGTTTGCGTGCCTTCGGAAAAGTACGACGATCCTTTCGGCGTGGCGCCCCCGTAGGATCTTCTTTGTACGTGATGACTACTAAAACTGCTATTCATGTTGCTACTCCTCACAGAACCACCTGATCTTGAGGAAAAGGAGGAAACGAAGGAGGACGTAGAAGACAACCCCGCGACTAAAGATCTGAACGCTCTCAGATTGGCAATAAGTTGTTGACACCCTTTTGACATGTTCGTTTTACTACAAGAAGAGAGAGAGTGAGAGAGAATGAAGAGTTTCTTCTCGAGAGTGACTATTTGTGTCAAGTGTTTCTTAAAAAGCAAAAGAGTTAAAAGGAAAAAAAGCGATTGCATTGTATTTAGGGTGTACAGCCCTAATTTTAAAAATTGCTTCTCTCTCGTAGCAAAAAAAAACAAAACTCTCTCGAGTGTTAATTAATAAAAGGGGGCGCGTCTGTCTTTTCTTCTGTTTTCCTCATTAATTACATCATCGATTCCATTAAGAGAGGAGCACGAAAGAAGACTTTCATCACATAACGAACAACAGAGAAAGGAGAGAGCGAGAGAAGAAGAGACTACTTTATTCTTTTGTTCGTTTCTTCCCTTTTACTTAAGAAGCAAACTTTGGGAGGAGGAGAGGCGTCTCATCTGTTTCCTTAAAGGTGTTCTGAGGTGGAAATTTTGCAAGTCATTTTCCATTTAAAGAAGAAGAAGAAGACAAAGAACGAGACGATGAAAATTGCGTCTTTGTCAAAGGAAAGAAGGAGGAAAAGGAGGTCTCTTTCGACGACGCCTCTTCTAAAATGTCTTTTCCTTTGTTTCATCTGTTGTTTCATCTGTTGTTTTCAAGACGCGCAGGCGGCAGATGATGAAAATGAGTTTCAGCGCATCACGACGAATACGAATATCAACAACGAAGAGAAGAAGAAGACCAAGAGTAGCATCACGAGTGGCGGCGGTTTTAGTAAACCGACGACGACTTCTAGAAGGAACTACTACGACTACGAAGATGAAGGAGAATCATCATCATCATCGATGACTAATACGCAAACGGGCGATTTAGGAGCTTTAACGAAAGTGCCGGCGTGCATCACGAGAGACGAAGCGTTTGGGATCGAACTCACCGTCGCGACGGGAGGGAGCTCGGCGTTAGAAGGGATCGACGGGACGAAGATTTTCGCCCTGAGCGCGTTGTTTGGACCGGAAATTGCGGATGATTATAACGAAGAAGACGACGACGCGAACGAGTCTAGTAGAAAACCGATTCAGTTGACGACGCCGAAAGACGTCAACATGACCGGGTGCGAAGAAGTAGGGAAAGACGCGGCGGACGCTTCGGAGTATAAGAACAAGTGCGTGGTCATCAAAAGAGGCGGGTGCTCGTTCGAAACGAAAGCGCAAATCGCGCAGAATAAAGGCGCGAAGTGCGTTATTATCGTGAACGACGGCGAGGATTTAGGATCTATGACGTGCGATTCAGATTTAAGCATCGATATTCCGGTGATGAACGTGATTGAAAAAGACGGGAAGATGTTAACGACTGCGTACGAGTTGGACGGCACGGTGGAGATGAGAAAACTAAAAGACGGGACTGATTTCTACGGAAACGGCGCTTTGCTCTTCATCGCGGTGTTATCGATCACGTTAGGGGCTATGTTTAGCGTCACGGATAGGTTTTATTCTCGTGGGGATGGAGGAGGAAGTAATAATGATAGTGGTTTTAGTGAGTTGAATAATAGCGCGAGCAGCGGCAGTCTGAGCAACAGCAGCGCGTCGCCGTCGCAGTCGAACGAGAGTTCGCCAAGCGGGACGCCAGGGAGACATAAATCGAGAGAAAAGAAGTACAACAACAACAACAACAACAACAACAACTCGTATGGGACGACGACAAATACAAATGAAGGCGACGACCAACCGTTGATTGACGAAGAATCCGGTCGAGTTGAACAGAAAAGAAGACAACGGAGCAGAAGCAGAAGAGGCACGAGCCGACGCCGACGACAGCAGGACTATTCCAACAACGCGGGCGAAGAAGAGGGAGCGTTTGAAATCACCGAAATGTCGGCGGTATATTTCGTCCTCTTCTCCTCGTTAGTCTTAGTCGTCCTCTTTTACTCCATGGACCATTGGATCTTTGTCGCGTTTCGATTGCTCTTTTGCTTAGCCGCGTTCCAAGGATTATCGATGATGTTCTTTGAAGTGATAGCTCGAATCTTTGGCGCGGATCCGCACAAGACGTCGTACGATCACACGACGCCGCTTTCTTCCACCAGAAGACGCTCGAACAGTCGCAGTAGAGGATCGCAAGAAGTGGACGAAGAAGCGACGAAAAACAACTCCGCTTTGAACGCACGCGTTGAAGAAAATAACGTCAACTTCATCCTCCTTCCGCTCTTCGGCAACGTCCATTATTTGATGATTCCATCCGTCATTCTCGGAGGCATTTTAGTCTGCATTTGGCTCATGTTCCAATCCGAAGAGTGGGCTTGGGTCTTGCAAGACGTAATGGGCGTCGCGTTCTTAGTCAACGTCATGCGTTTAGTCCACTTGCCAAACTTGAAAATCGCCACGTTACTTCTCACGTGCGCCATGTCCTACGACATTTTCTGGGTGTACATCCAACCGCACTTGTTCGGGAAGGAGTCCGTCATGGTCAACGTCGCTCGAGGTGGCGACCAACACGAATCGTTACCGATGTTGTTCATGTTCCCGAGAATAGGAGGCTCTCAAGGCGAATACAGCATGCTTGGCTACGGCGACGTCATCTTACCCGGGTTGTTGATTGTTCACAACGCGTTGTTCGAGAATCGATTTTATTCGTCTTCCTCGTCGTCTTCACCAACAGGAGGAAAGGTGGTTACAAAAATGAGGTACAAATACTTCGTCTGCTCTATATTCGCGTACTCCGTCGGTATGATTTTAACCTTCATCGCGTTATACTTGAAAGTTGGCGGTCAAGGCGGTCAACCGGCGTTGACGTATTTAGTCCCGACGACGGTGCTGACGACGGTGTGTGTCGCGTGGATGAACGGCGAGTTAAAAGAGATGTGGAATGGTGGTAAAAGTGGTAGTAGTGCTGATGATACTCATACTAATAGCAGAGATACTCATGGCGAAAGCCAAGCGTTGTTGTAACATTACTACTGCGTTACTCTTTTAGAGAGAATTTTTTATCAACACTTGTCCTCACACCTTCTTCTCCTCATTTGCGCCGCCGCGAAAGAGTTTAAACAAGAAGAAGAAGAACAACAACAAGCGTTTTCATCTCACGTCATCAATGACGACGATTCAGACGACGACGGCTTTTTTCTTCTCGAGAAGATACAATTTATACCACTCGTAATGAGAGCCTCTCTGCGACCGCAAAAGCGCGACCACATCTCCGCGTTTAACACGCGAACGAACAGAAAAGTTTTGCACTTGCGCAAGTGCGCGGAAGCGCTTTTGAAAGAGTTGGAGAATAATAAGAAGAGCGATGAAACCAACGAAGATTCAGACGAGGACGAGAAGAACAACGTCTTAAAAAAGAGAAGGACACAAGTCGAGGTCTTGGCGGCAGAAGTCGCGCTTAAAGCGATTCGTCGAGCGAGAGAAGGCGATTTGCCGAGGAAATTAATTGACCAACAGAACTATTGTTTGAGGTGCGGGTTTCCTCTTCGTAAAGAAGAAGAAGATCAAAAGAAGAAAAGCAATGCGAACGAGAATAATAATAATAGTGATAATAACAGAAGAATGAATTGTTCGTGTTGCGGGTACAAGGTGTCGTCGTCGATTCACGCGAAGAAGAAGAAGAAGAAGAAGACGAAGAAGAGGAGAATTTTGTAGTATAGTAAGTGGGTGAGTAAATGTATTATATTTTTAGATGAAACACAAAACGCGCTCTTCTCTCTCTCTCTCTCTCTCTCTCTCTCTCTCTCTCTCTACACACACACATTCCAAACACTCGCTTTCTCTCCATTCTTTCGTTTTTATAATAATAATTTTATTGTGATGTTGATCAACTTTCTTCTTAAATTTTTCTTAATTCGCTAACTTTTGACTCAAGACGTCCATGACCTTCCCCAAGTCTTCGGCGACGTCAATCGGTGGGTTGGCGTACGTCGCCGCGAAACCTTCGATTTCTTTCGCGTGGTATTGAATTTTCGTTCCGGTGAACTTCAAGCCGTGGGCGGTGGAAACGACGACGACGCGGTCGGACGGGCCGATGGTTTGGTTCTCGCGCAACTTTCTTAACGCGGCTAAAGCGACGCCGGTGTGCGGGCAGTTGAACATGCCAGTCAAGTCGGCGCGAGCAGCTTCGTCCATCATCTCTTCCTCGGAAGCTTCTTCGACTAAACCGTTGCACTCGGTTAACGCGTAAATGGCGCGGTTGATGGAAACCGGGTCGCCGATTTGAATCGCGCTCGCAAACGTCGGTTCCGCTTTGATCGGCGCAAAGTTTTCCCACCCGTTCTTGAACGCTCGGTACAACGGGTTCGCGTTCTGCGCTTGCGCGACAACCATTCTAGGTAACTTATCGACTAACCCGAGATCTTTGCACATCTTAAACCCTTTGAAAAACGCGTACACGTTGCCTAAATTCCCACCCGGGATGATCACGTAGTCCGGGACTTCCCAGTTGAACTGTTGGAGGATTTCAATCGCGGCGGTTTTCTGGCCTTCCAAACGCAACGAGTTCAAAGAGTTCGCCAAGTAAATCGGTAATTCCGCGGTGACTTCTCGAATGAGTCTCATGCACCCATCGAAATCGGTATCGATGGACAAGACCAACGCGCCGTTCGCAATCGGTTGCACCAACTGCGCCAAGGAAATTTTGTTCTTCGGTAAAAATACGATGGACGGAATCCCGGCAGCCGCGGCGTACGCGGACAAAGCCGCCGACGTGTCCCCAGTCGACGCGCACCCAACTGCCGCCAACGGTTTCCCTTGTTTTCTCATCCTGTTCACCTGAGAGACCAACGCGGTCATCCCGAGATCTTTAAAACTCCCCGTGTGCGAGTTCCCGCACTGCTTGACCCACAAATCGTTCATCCCGAGGCACTCTCGTCCGTACCTTTCCGCCCAAAACAAGTTCGAGTTGCCTTCAAACATGGAAACGATGTCGTCGTCGTCGATGCCTGGTAAGACCCACTCTTTCTTGGACCAAACGCCGGAGCCGTACGGCCAGGACGTTTTGCCCACGCGTTCGTCGAAGAGCGTTTTCCAGTATTCTGTTCATAGTATTATTATTATTATTATTATTATGTTGTTGTAATAGAATGATTTTAAAGAAAGCAAGCGGTTAATATAATAATAACAATAATAATAACAGTCAGTTTGAGATGATGAAGCGTTGTTGTCTGTCTTCTTTAATACTACTGTATATCTATACGTAAGGTATTTATTTCTCACCGCGAGCAAAGCAGAGAATTGCACCAATTTGGTTGGATAATAAAAAGAAGGGTTTACTCCTCCAACACACAAACGAGAATACGTACCTGCGGGATACTTCCCAAGCGCTTCCATGTCGTGTTCGACGTCCAACAGTCCACCATTCTTCGATCGGTAAATCACTTCGTCTAACGAGTACGTTTCTGATTTATCCGCCGAGGAGAACGGGACGTACTTCGCGCTGAACAGATTTCCTTTCACGCCGTCTCTCGAGTCTTTTTTCGCTTGCTCGCGAATGTTTTGGACGTTTGCTTGCGTGATGTGTCTTTGTCTTCTACAACTGTTCTTCTTCTTAGTATTAAAATTCTCTGTTTTGTGTGCTTTTGATGATGCATTTCTGCCGCTGGTGGATGTTGTCAGCGCTTGGCGGAAGGAGAAGAGCTGCGAGGCTTGCACGCTCGGGTAATACGGCATTTGATATTTGATGATGATGATGATATATAACGTGTTCTTATTCGTGTGTGTGTTGTGTGTTCGAATGAATGACGACAAGTAAAAATGAACCACTTTTTGGGTTTTAAAACTCGTCTTTTTTGACTGAAAAAAAAGAAAGAGTCTGATTTTAAAAGACCAAACTGTTCCTCTCAAAGAGCGCCTCTTTGTTTGTTTTTTTTTGCTTTCTTTCTTTTTCAGGGTTTATATTAAAAAACGACTGAGAACCAAATCAAGCCCGCAGAGACAAACTTTAAAACAGAGGAGAGAGAGAAAAAGTAAACACAGAAGAAGAAGAAGAGTTTGAGAGAACGAGAAAGAATAAGTATAAGAGAGAGAATGACGATCAGCGCTTCTATCGTCTCGTTCTCGCCGAATGCGAGATCGACGATGGCTTCTTTCTCGTCGAGAAAGTCGTCTTCTTCGTATAAAAATAAGTCATCATCATCTTCGATTGTAAACAACAATTACACGTCACCAATGACTCTTCATCATCATCATCGAACGACTTCTTTCTTCTTTAAAAGACAACGCTTTAACGAAAAGAAGGTTTCAACAACAGTGATGGTCAGGGCAGAAAACAAAGGAGACGAGGAACAACCGAAACTGACCCGAAAAAAGGAAGCAGAAACGGAGGCGTTCTTATCTCCCGCGGAGAAAAGCGGGGAGAATCCTTTGAAAGATCCAATGGCGATAATAGGCATCGTGGGGATACTAGGCGTCCCGGCGTTGATTTTACTCGTCGGCGTGACGAGCGGGTACATCGGACAATGAGATATTAAATATGTATACACACACACTACCGTGTGGTTGATGTTGTTGATTAAAATAGTATACATACTACTCTTTTAGCTCGCACAAGATTCCTAAAGGACTTCACATTTCTCTCACTTTTCGACTCGTTTCCTCACCAACTTTTTATAACACTACGAATATCATCATCAGATCGAAAGGAACAACAACGAACGAGAACAAAACCTAATTCATTCGATTGAGAAGCACACCTTTGACGACGAGGACGACTGAAGAAGAAAACTGAGTAAAACAAAGAGAGCTAAGAAGAAGAAGAGAAATCAAATCATCGGAGATGTCGGACTTATTCGACGCGTTCGATGACGATAAAAAAGGAAAGAAGAAGATGATGCACGCACCTCCTGGAGGAGGGTTCGTGAGACCACCACCGGCTGGAAGTAATACCACTACTCATTCTGCGGAGACGACGACGAATCTTAAACCGACCGCGAGCGCGTTCGTTCCCGGAGGAGGAGGAGGAGGAGGAGGATTAGGAGGTGCAGCCGCCTCTGGTGCTGCGCCTGTACCGCCTCAAGCGGTTTCGTCGACGCTCGATGAACAACGAGGAGATGAAGAACAAAAAGAAGAAGTAGAAGAAGTAGTATCGTCTGTGATGCAAAAGGTCGCGAAAACGTTAACGATTGGCGGCGATTCCGGCTCGGATTCCGCGTTATCTCAAATGGCCGAACGCGAACAGAAGTTAAAAGAAGAACAACAACGCAAAGAAGAAAAAGAAGAAGCGAAGAGGTTACAACAGATGGAAAAAGAGAGGAAAGACTCAGAGCGAAAGAAAGAAGCGGAAGAGGAAGAGAAACAGTTGATGGAAGAGTTGGCGAATAGTAAAGACGCGGATAGTCGAGAACATTTGAACTTGGTGTTTATCGGACACGTCGACGCCGGGAAATCGACCATCGGAGGGCAGATTTTGTATCTCTCCGGTCAAGTCGATCAGAGAGTCATCGAAAAGTACGAACGAGAGGCGAAGGATAAAAATCGAGATTCGTGGTACATGGCGTACATCATGGACACTTCGGAAGAGGAAAGAGCGAAAGGGAAAACCGTGGAGGTTGGTAAAGCGCATTTCGCGACGGAGAAGAAAAGATACACCGTGTTGGACGCGCCGGGGCACAAAAATTACGTGCCGAACATGATCGCCGGCGCCGCGCAAGCCGACGTCGGCGTTCTGGTCATCGCGGCGAGGAAAGGCGAATTCGAAACCGGGTTTGAAAAAGGCGGGCAAACCAGAGAGCACGCGCAGTTGGCGAAAACTTTAGGCGTTACAAAGTTAGTCGTGGTGGTGAACAAAATGGACGATCCGAGCGTCAAGTGGGATAAAAAAAGATTCGACGAAGTACACACGAAACTGATTCCGTTTTTGAAAATATGCGGGTACAAAGAAAAAGACATCACGTTCGTCCCGATTTCCGGATTAAAAGGTACGAACGTGAAAGATCTCGTCTCGAAAAGCGAGTGCGATTGGTACGGCGGCAAATCGTTCTTCGACACGTTGGACGATTTAGAACCGATGGATCGAGATCCGAACGCGCCGTTTCGCATGCCGGTGATGGACAAATACGCGGAGATGGGGTGCATGGTCATGGGAAAAACCGAATCTGGGGCGTGTCGAGTCGGACAAAAGCTCACGTTAATGCCCGGTAGAATCGATTGTAAAATTGAAAAGCTTTGGCAAGACGAAGACGAGTGTTCCATTTGCAAGTGCGGCGAAAACGTGAGAATGAAACTCTCCGGCGTGGACGAAAAAGATATCCATCCCGGGATGGTCTTGTGCCCGCCGAACAAATTGGTCCACGTCACGCAAGAAATCGAGTGCCAACTCGCCATCGTGGAATTGTTAGACCACAAATCCATCTTTTCCACCGGCTACAACGCCGTCATCCACATCCACTCCGTCACCGAGGAAATCGAAGTCAAGAAACTCGTCAGCGAAATGGACCCGAAAACTCGAAAGCCGAAAGAAAGTAAGTGCAAATACTTAAAAGCTGGATCCATCGGCGTCGTTCGAATTACCATCGCCGCGCCAATCTGCGTGGAAAAGTTCTCCGACGTCCCTCAGTTAGGGAGGTTCACCTTGAGAGACGAAGGGAAAACCATCGCCATCGGGAAGGTTTTACGGATCAAACCGAAATCCGAGGAAATCGATAACATGGCCAAGACGACCGGTGGCGCTGCCGTCTGATTTATCATTACTATTATTATTAAATTACTAAACAAACAAGAAAGAGAGAGTCATAAAGAGAGAGTCATCAGAGAGAGAGTTAGTTGTTGTTCGTGATCATCATCATCAAGTATTCATTAAGAGTGTGTTCTACGTATCGTTTTGCTCTCATTTTTGTAACGAACTTTTGTCTCATTTCGTCACTCATCTCATCGCTTTTTCATCGCTCTTATTTAGATATATATATACGCACTCACTCGTATGACGATGACTTCACCAAGCAGATTATTCCTTCTTCGACACAGACGACGTCAGCTCTGCGAGATCATCGCCACTTTCGGAGGAGCACGCGTGACATTTTCTTCTTCTTCCATTGAAGAAAAAAAGCGGATAAAATGGACGCAAAACCAAAGTTCACGAACGTTAAAGACGGACGCGTACGTGGCTGGGAACGGCGATTTCTTCCGGCTCGGAATACCATTAGGGTCATCAGCATCGTCGTCTTCAAAGAGGACGTTCGTTCCTGTAGACATACCAACGAATGGAGGAGGGAATATCAAATCGATCGCATCTGGTGGCGCACACTCGTTGGTGGTGACGAGCAAAGGCGAAGTGTTCGCCACGGGATTGAACGAATACGGCCAATGCGGGATTCGGATTATTAATAATGCTGATGATGATAAAGGAGGAGAAAATGGAGAAAGTAGTAATAATAACGCAAAAACGACGATGAATGACATCGTGCGAGGATGGACGAGAGTAGAGTTTAGAGACGCTACATGTGACGGAAACGTCAACGTTGAAATCGAAAAGGCGATATCCGGGCCGGCGAGTAGTCACTCGGTGTGCATTGCGCGAGGCGGGAAGCGAGTGTTCGCGTTCGGGAAGAACGATCGAGGGCAACTCGGTGTCGGAGATGCGTTTGACGGGAAGGAAAGAGAGGAAGGGACGCTCGTTACTTTCGATGAATCAAAAAGAACGGGAGAAGAAAGAGAAGAAGACGTTATCATCGTAGACGGCGCGACGGGGAGAGAATCGACCATTCTCATCAGCGCAAACGGGGACGCGTATTACAGCGGAAAAATTAAGACAGATAAAGACGAACGGTTTTCGTTGATTGCTACCGCGATAGAGTTTTTCTTCCCGCAAAAATCATCGTCGTCATCAACAACCATCACCGCTACCGCGACAGAGTTACCGCAAACCAATTCGTTTCGGAAAATCCCGGGTTTACGAAACATCGTCAACTGCTCGGTCACGGACGCCTGCGCGGCGTTTGTGGATGCACACGGGAAAACGTTTACGATTGGAACGACATCCGGGAAAGTATTAGGACGAGAAGTAGTAAAAGGAGGAGAAGAGAATACAACCACCAATGCGTTAGGCGCAATCGAGGATGTTTTACTGGAAAACGTTTCGTTAGGATTCAATTTCGCCGTCGCGGTCGCGAAATCCAGCGGCGCTTTGTTCACCTGGGGAGCAGCATTGGACGATCAAGAAGCGGATTCGAAATACGGTTTAAAACCTCGATTGGTTAAACACGAACCGCAGAACATCAACGTCGCGTTCACCAAAGTCTCTTCCGGGTACAAGCACTGCGCCGCAATCACGAGCGACGATCGATTGTTCACGTGGGGATGGAGCGGTTCGGTAGGTCAGCACTTCGAGGACGAAGAGTCTTCCGCCGGGCAACTGGGATTAGGGAACGATTTCGATTACCCGACGCCGACTGAAGTGAAATGGAAGGATCGATCGACGAAGGTTTTAGACGTAAGATGCGGGCAAAATCATACCATCGTCCTCGCTTCGCGAGAAGATTAGAATAGAACTTAGAGAATAGATTTAGAAACCGACCGCGTTAATAATATATACAGAAACCCATATCGTAGTTTATTATTACGTCTTCTAGTATTTGCCATTCATCTTCGAAGAGTAATTACTGCTGCTCAAAGCATCCATCAACTCCAAATGTTGTTCGTGCAACTTTCGAAACATCGTCGCGTTTTCTTCCTGCGCGCGGAGGAGTTCGAGGTGCAAATTTCTCACATCCGCTTTTAACGACTTCACCTCTTTTTCTAAACACGTTTTGACAACATCTTTGGTCCTCTTCGAAACTTCGTCAGAGATGGCGTCGGCCGTAATGAGCACTTGTTGTTGTTGTTGTTGTTGTTGTTGTTCTAGAGTTGTCGTCTTCGTGTTCAATTTTTGCATCGCTTCGGCGGCTCTTTCTTCTTCTTGTTTATTCAGATGTCGCTTCTGCTCTTGTTTTCGCGGCACGTTGCTTTCGATTCTGTTCTCTTTATCGCTGTCGTTCTCTTCATTCGTCGTCTTCGTCTTCGCTTTTGTCGCAGGTGGTGGTTGCCATTTTAACCCAATCACTCTTCCGCCCTCGTGCGCTTCGGTTTCAAACAAACATCTCGTCTCAAAATCGTCTCCGGAGTAAAATTCCGCGCCGCCGCTCGTGCTATTGCTAAAACCGTTCATCCGAGTGCTCCTGTACTTATTACTCCTCTCATCCATATGCGTTCTCAAGCTTCGACAATCGTACATCGACACGACGCCGTTGCCTCTGTATCCGACCGCTAACGCTTGACCGCTCGGATGCCACGAGACGGAAGACGCCGCGCCCGCGGTACCAAAAATGACACCGTTCTCCGACGATGATTGCATCCATCGTTTATTCGGATTCGGTATGTGTAAACACACCCCAGTTTTTGGATGCATGGCAACATCTCGCAATGAAACCGATCCGTCGTCGTTGGCTACCGCTATAATTCTAGGCGCCGTCGGCGAAAACGCAATCGAGCGAATGACGTTGTTCGCGTCCGAAGAATGAAAGCTCGTCTCTAACGATTCCGATTCGCAATCGTAAACGTTCAGATCGCCACGAGACGTCCCCGCGGCTAACATCATTCTTCTGTGCGGTGAGAAATCTAAGCATTTCACCGAGGAGGAGGAAGAGGAGGAGGTACTCATCATCGACTTTTCCTCGTTGACGTCAAACGCGCTCAAAGGCTCCGAGTAGTACTTATTAAACTCTTTCCCTCTCCCTAAACCAAAACTCTCCTCATCTTCCTCCTCCCCGAATCGTTCTCCACCTTTATGCAACACAATCTCCCCTCTCTCTGAACCGCACGCGATCACTCGATCGTCTTTACTAAATTTCACCGCGTTCACGACACCGCTATCAATAGCAGTACTCGCCGAGCGACGACCGCCGCCTGATAATCCGCCGGATGATACGAGTCTGCTCGCCACTCGTCTCGTCTTCAAATCCCAAACCTTCACGATATTCGACGTCCCACCGACTAACAAGTATCGCGAACTCGAGTGAAAATCCATCGATTTCACTTCAAAGTCGTCATCGTCGACATCCTCCTCTCTCGCTGGATTTTCTGCTGCAAAAGTCAACGGTGTATTTTTGTGCATCTTTTCCTTCTCCGCATGATCATCATTCTCACGCGTATTAAACCTCTCTCTTTTCCTCTCTTCCTCCTTAACTTCTCCCACGCACTGTAACTGTTTATCCAGAACGACCACTCGCCCGTCGCTTAAACCAATTGCGACGCAGTTCCCGTTCGATTTCGACCACTCCACGCAGTTGATTTCATTCGATTGGATTTTTGAATTCTTTTCCCCGTTTTTGGAGGAGGAAGAAGAACAACTCGCTTCCGCGTATCCTATCGTTCCGTTGCTGTTGTTATTCTTGTCGTTGTTGTTGTCCTCAGGAGAGTACAATTTAACCTCGGATGCGCCCCGGCGAGACCACCCGATGGTCGCTAACATGTTGTGTATTGCGTTCGTTTCTTGTGATGATTTTTTTGAAATTTCTCGAGGAGTTGACGAGTGACTTTAGAGAAAAGAGGAGACAAATAACACGTTAGCGGGATTTCATTCGTCTTCGAGGAGCACGCCGTGTAATACAAAAGAACTCTACTCCTGTTATTGAGTATGCAAAATGTGGCTTTGTGAATGACTACTATGGATGATGTACGAAAACGCTTCTTTTCTCGCGCAAAAATCGTCACATTTTTCGTACTGCGGTTTCTCTCGTTCGTGCGATGAATACGCAAAATGTGGCTTTGCGAATATTTCATCTCCGGCTCCCTTGGCTTCTTTCATTAAGGTTTTCTTCTTCTTCTATCGTTTTTGTTCGAGTTTTTGTCGACGCCTTTAATTCCTCCTACTTTTTGTCCGGAAGACGACGACGATTTTGACGATAACAACGCGACGAAACCGACGAAACCGAGTATCGTCCCCCACGCGATTCGATTGACCATCGCTTTCCGTTTCAAACCTTCTTTGTGTTCGTCCAAGCGCAATTTGCACCTTTTGCCAATCAAGTCGCACAGTTTAGCGCCATCGAAGTAGTCTTGGTCGGAGACGTCGGACATGTCTTTGTCCGGGCCGCACGCGGCGCGGAATTTGGTCAAGCCGACGCAGGAACAGTTGAATTCGCCGAGGATGTATCGCGTTTTTGTTTTCCTGTTGTTGACATCTTTTTTGTTCTGTTCTTCTTTCTCGAATTGTTCGTCGCGTTCTTCTTCTTCTTCTTCGTCGTCGTCATCCATGGGGATAAAATCCGCCGTCCATAACAAAGGTAACGCGTTATACGCCAAGTTTAACTTCCTCGCGATGCGTTGAATATCGTTCTTGAGAAACTTCTCGGTCAAATCTCGAAACAACGGTTCTTCCGGTTTGTAAAACGTCGTCTTGTTGTTCCAGGCAACCGCGGAACGGCCGTTCTCGCCGACTGGTTTCTTATGAATGATTTCGAATAACTCGTCTTTGACAAATACCATGCGTATTTCGCCTTCGCTGATTCGAGGGAGTAAGCGTTGGTCGACGACGAAAGCGCCTTTGAGAAGTTGACTTTGTTTGTCTACTTTGTCGTCGTCTTCGTTTTCGTCGTCGTTCTGCTGCTGTAAATAGTTCCCGTCGGAAACGGACGTCCAGTTTCCGCCCGCGTCCGGGTGGTTTTTCCCGCACGCGCAAAACGCCACCAACTCTTTAAACGTGTGCTCTTCGATGTGGTTATCGTTCATCTCTTGACAGACGACTATCGTATCGTCGCCGATTTCGAATTCCTCCTCCCCGTCGTCGTTCTTCTTTCGTTCTTCTTCTTCTCTACTACCACTACCACTACCACTACTACTATTACTGCTGCTCGTATTATTGTTATCGCTATCTTCTATCTTATTCATGTTCATGATCCGATCGTGCTTCCCTTTCAACCACACCAACCAAATCCCGCACCCGGTCGACCCTCGATTTTGTTTCAAAACTCTCGGCCACACTTTCAACCCTTTCTTCAATCCTCTCTCCATCTCTTTCTTCGTGTAATACGCCCGCGTATCTCTCAACCCGCACGCTAACTTGCGTATTTTCACCAGCGCGATTTTCGATCCCATGTTTCGTAAACTCGCCTTGTTCCCGAAGATTAAAATATCCGTTTTATTTTCCAACTCCTCCATGAGGTCGTCGAACCTCTCCTGATTTGAATGCGGCGTGATTTGACCGGGGTTAATCCTCACTAAAATCGCGTCAAACTTTTCCTCTATCACGTATTGTTTGAACGCGTCGTGTTCTCGAGGCTTATAATCCACTCGTACGGCGTAGATGCCGTTTTCGATTAAACCGTTCGTCAACGCCACGGAATCGTAGCGATAGCCGTGTTTGTCTTTGTCCATGGATATATTCACATTCTCTTTCACTTTAGTACTCTCACCATCCTCGTCCAAATCCTCATACACGTGTCCGTACCCAACCACGGCTATTTTATACGTTCCATGTATATCTTTCGAAGAAGAAGAAGAAGAAGAAGAAGGTTGTTCTCGGATGACGTTCGAGCGTAAAAACTGATTTTGTGCCACGTGGTATTTCAGTTCCAGTTGTGATTTTGATTCATCTCGGTGTTCGTCCTCGTCTTCCTCGGAGAATAAACTCGTCATGGACTCTCGTCTCGACGAAGACGCGTGGTTCATGCCGTTGTTCTTTTTACTCTCGCTCATCGTCGCGCTCGTCTGTTCTTCTCCTCCTCTCTTCCTCTCAAACCAATCGCTCTCGATGTATATAAACACCAATGGAAATTCGTTTTATCTTCTTCCCATCGACGAGAGAGATTTAAAAGAAGACAACACCAACAAAGTTGCTCTCCAAAACAGAAACAGAGACAGAGACAGAGAGAGCGCGTTTAGGAGGAGAAAAAAAGGAGGTTTCGACGCTCTCTCTCTCTTTAGCTCTCTCTCACTCGCAACACTGCGCAGTAGACGTGTCTGATGCGTTTACTCGTAACACACGAAACAAAAGACTCGGAGAAAACTAAGTTTTAGGGTGTCCAACCCTAATTTTGAAAAGCTTTTCTTTCCCTCTTTTTTTTCTCTTCACTTTTCGCTTCAAAGGGCAAGAGCGTTTGCGAGTTGCGCGCGCTTCGTTTAGGATAGCATACACGAGCTTTATATATAAAAAATGTTGACAAAATTCGAAACGAAATCGAACCGCGTGAAAGGCCTCTCGTTCCACCCGAAACGGCCGTGGATTTTAGCCTCGTTACATTCGGGTGTCGTGCAATTGTGGGACTACCGCATGGGAACGCTGATCGACCGATTCGACGAACACGACGGACCGGTTCGTGGGGTGGATTTTCACACCAACCAACCGCTGTTCGTTTCCGGGGGAGACGATTATAAAATAAAGGTTCGCTCTTGTTTTCTTGACTTCTTTTTATCGTCGTCGGTCGTCTCGTTGGTGGTGGTGTTCTTGTTTGCGTTGTGAGAAAGAGAGCGTTTAAGAGAGTGATCTCGCCGGAGGTGATGGGGTAAAATTGGAGAGATTTGAGGGTTACGAAGAAATCGAGCGAAAAGCGAAACGATGGAAACATTTCTAATCACTGACGACTTTATTATCTCTCTCTTTACTACTACTACTACTACTCAAAACAACAACAACATTATTATTAGGTGTGGAACTACAAGCTCCGCAGATGTTTATTCACCTTACTCGGACACTTGGACTACATCCGAACGGTGCAGTTTCACGTGGAACACCCGTGGATCGTCTCCGCGTCGGACGATCAAACCATTCGCATTTGGAACTGGCAATCTAGGAATTGCATCTCGGTGTTGACGGGACACAATCATTACGTCATGTGCGCTTCGTTTCATTTGAAGGATGACTTGGTCGTTTCGGCGTCGTTGGATCAAACCGTACGAGTGTGGGATATCGTCGCGCTGAGGAAGAAAGTTGCCTCGCCGGGAGGTCCGCAAAGACCGAGCGAATTGGATTTGAAAATCCCGCAAATGAACGCGGATTTGTTTGGTGGCGGTGATGCGGTGGTGAAGTACGTGTTGGAAGGCCACGATCGAGGCGTCAATTGGGCGTCGTTTCACCCGAGTTTACCGCTGATCGTCTCCGGCGCGGACGATCGCCAAGTGAAATTATGGCGCATGAACGACACGAAAGCCTGGGAAGTGGACACGTTGAGAGGTCACGTGAACAACGTGTCGTGCGTGATGTTCCACGCGCGACAAGATATCATCGTTTCCAACTCTGAGGATAAATCGATTCGAGTTTGGGACATGAGTAAAAGATCGGGCGCGCAAACCTTTCGAAGAGAAAACGATCGATTCTGGATTTTGTCCGCGCACCCGAACTTGAACTTGTTGGCTGCCGGGCACGATTCTGGGATGATTGTTTTTAAATTGGAAAGAGAACGACCGGCGTACGCCTCGCACGCGAACATGCTGTATTACGTAAAGGATCGATACTTGCGTTCGTTTGAGTTTGAAAGTCAAAGAGATAATCCTTTGGTGTCCGTGAGACGACCTCCGGGCGGTGGAAACAACTCTGGTTTCCGCAACTTAAGTTACAACCCGGCTGAAAACGCGGTGTTGATCAACTCCGACAGCGAAGGTGGATCGTACGAGTTGCACGTCTTGCCGAAAGACGACGGTCGCTCGGGCGAAGTCGGTAACGAGCCGAGACGAGGTCAAGGCGTTTCCGCGACGTTCATCGCGCGGAACAGGTTTGCCGTTTTGGACAAATCCACGCACCAAATCTTAATCAAAGACTTGAAAAACGAAGTCACGAAGAAGTGCGTCCCTCCGGATTCCACCGTGGACGCCATCTTTTACGCCGGCACCGGATCTCTCTTGTGCCGAGCCGAAGATCGCATGATTTTGTTCGACGTTCAACAAAGAGCCGCGATGGCGGAAATAACGACGCCGTTGATTAAATACGTCGTTTGGTCCAACGACATGTCTTTGGTTGCCATGTTATCGAAACACGCGATCGTAATCGCCAACAGAAAGCTTGGGCACGCGTGCACGGTGCACGAAACCATTCGCGTGAAATCAGGCGCCTGGGACGACAGAGGCGTGTTCATTTACACGACTTTGAACCACATCAAATACGCGTTACCGAACGGTGATTCCGGGATTATCCGAACGTTGGATAACGCGGTGTATGTGACCAAAGTCATCGGCAACGTCGTCCATTGCTTGGACCGAGACGGTAAAAACAGACGCATTCAAATCGACTCGACGGAGTACGTCTTCAAGCTCGCTTTGGTTCAGCGCAAATTCGATCAGGTTTTATCGATGATCAAATCGAACGTCTTGTGCGGTCAATCGATCATCGCGTATTTGCAAAAGAAAGGGTACCCAGAAATTGCTTTGCACTTTGTGAGAGACGAACAAACGCGATTCGCGCTGGCGGTTGAGTGCGGCAACATTGAAGTCGCGTTGGCTGCCGCGCAAGCGTTGGACGAGAAAGAAACGTGGCACAAACTCGGCGTGGAAGCTTTGAGACAAGGGAACCACCAAATCGTCGAGTTTGCGTACCAAAAGACGAAAAATTTTGAGCGCTTATCGTTCTTGTATTTAATCACGGGGAACATTGAAAAGCTGCAAAAAATGTTGAAGATTTCCGAAATGCGCGCGGACGTCATGGGTCAATTCCACAACGCGTTGTACTTAGGCGACGTTACGGAACGCGTTAAAATCCTCGAATCCGCCGGTCACCACCCGTTAGCATACGTGACGGCGAAGACGCACGGTTTAGAAACCGACGCGGAGAGAATAGCGGAGGAGTTGAGAGAAGCCGGGGCCAAGGTTCCGGATATCGACGCTTCAGTCGGAGAGTTGTTGACGCCACCGGAACCGATTTTGAAGGAAGATAACTGGCCTTTGTTGACCGTATCCAAAGGATTCTTTGAAGGCGTCTTGTCCGGCGAAGTTTCCGCCTCGCAATACCAAATGGACGAGAGCGAGATGGAAGGTGTCGGAGGCGATTGGGGCGACGGCGACGATTTGGATTTGGGCGTCGGCGGCGACGACGACGAGATGGAAAAAGACGATCCTTTGGCGAACATCTTACCCGGCGGAGACGACGAAGAAGACAGATCACAAGACGGCTCAGACGCTGGTTGGGATATGGAAGATATGGACTTACCGGCGGCGGATTTAGTCGGTGGAAGCCAACCGGGATCGCCGACGGGTATCCAAGCGGGCGAAATGTTTGTCGCGCCGAGCGCCGGCGTAGACCCGAGACAAAAGTGGACGGCCAAATCCGCGGTCGCTGGCGATCACGCGGCAGCTGGGGAATTCGATGGCGCCATGAAACTCTTATCCAGACAATTAGGCATCGTAAACTTCAAACCGTTGAAACAAATGTTTGTGGATTGCGCGTTTGCGAGTACCGGGGTGTTACCCGGTTCGCTCTCTGAAGGCGACGCCGCGAAGATGCGGGTGATTTTATCTAGAAACTGGGACTCTTCCGATCCTATCGGCCAAGTCAAACCGCCGAATTTGTTGGGCACGTTGCCAATTCTCGAGGAGAAGTTGAAGCAAGCGTATAGAAAAGTCACGGAAGGGAAATTCTCGGACGCGTTGAACTTGTTCGTGAACATTATTCACTCGATCACTTTGTTATCCGTGGAAACGAGACGCGAAGTGGACGAGGTGAAAGAGTTGTTGGCTATTGCGAGAGATTACGCCGTCGCTTTACGAATCGAATTGAGTCGCAAAGAAGTCGCGAAATCGGATCCGAACCGAGCCGCCGAGTTGGCGGCGTATTTCACGCACCAAAATTTACAACCGATTCACTCCTCGTTATCCTTGAGATCGGCGATGACTATCTTTTACAAGATGCAAAACTTCCAAACCGCGGCTGGGTTTTCTCGAAGATTGTTAGAGCTTAACCCACCCGCAAACGTGGCCACGCAAGCGAAACAGGTTTTGCAAGTGTGCGAGAAACAGAACAAAGACGCCGTGGAGTTGAATTACGATTCTCGCAATCCGTTTGTCGTCTGTTCCGGGACGCTGACGCCAATCTACAGAGGCACCAAAGATCTCGCGTGCTCCTGTTGCGGGGCGAAGTACGTCGTCGAGAAGAAAGACGCTCTGTGCGATGTTTGCAACTTGGGTAAAGTAGGCGCGGATGCGACTGGTTTAGTCGTTTCGGAGACGCAAAGTTCATCATCGTCCAGGCGTTGATGATGATACTTTTTTAACTTTGGCGAACGAAGAGAGAAGAGGTATTCTAATAGAACTTTTACTTTTTACTAAATAACACAAAATTACAGTGGTATAATATTAACAACTCGATCATAAATGCCGCCTCTGCCGCCGCTCTAATAACATTATGCATACAAAACTACTACGACCTCGGTTGTCCGGAGACGATCAAATCTTCGCTCGATAAGTTCGCGACGATATTAATTTCTTCTTCTTCTTCCTCTTCTCCTCCTCCTAATCCTCCTCCTCCTCGCTCCTCCAATTCTATCTTTACACTACTAATACTACTACTCTTATTCATCTTCTTCTTCTTAGTATTCTTCTTACCAAACGTCGCTAAGAACGCCAATTGCACAACCCCCAACACGCCTCCGAACATATTCGGACTGACTAAAAACCAATCTTTCAACGCAAACCCGTACGCGGCCCAGGAAAACCCATTCACGGTAATCGCCACGCTCATCGGCCAATACAAACTCGACGCGTCTCTCTCCATAATGATCTGTCGCATCTCCGACAACGGCGACGCGTAATATATCGCCAAGACGACGTTGCAAAAAATCCCAGACGCGAATCGCTTCTTCCCTTCCTTTTCGTCCCCGTGCATGACCACGCCCAAGACAAACCCCATTACACTTAAAAGCGCGCAAGATACCAGTACCATCTTTTCCAACTCTTTTCTCTTCTTCTCGTTTCGCGCGTTTAACGTCAGCGCTATCATCAACGCGTACACCGAGACGAGCAAGCCTGGAAAGTTTGACACGAACACCCAATAGTCTTTAATCACGGATCCGTACATCATCCACCCGATGCAATTGCACACCACGATCGGGTACGGGTGGCTGTTTAAGGAACCCCACTCGTTCATTTTGCGGTATTTTTGGAGCTCCGGTACCGAGGCGAAGAACATGACGTTTGCGAGGAGGAACCCGAGGATTGGGGCGATCGTGCGCGTGAATATTTCCATCGATGCTTCGCCCATTTTTGTTCTCCTCGTTGCGCGTCTGTGAGACGAGCGTTGCGTATTTGTGTGTTGATATCTGTGGTATCTTTAGTATTGCGTCTGATGTGTGAGAGATGAGAGAGAGGTCGTTGGGTGTACTTCTCTCCGCTGTTTCCCGGGAAAGAGATTCTATCCTCTTTGTTCTGTGTGGTTGCAACTCTCACCGTTGCTCGATATAGAGAGTATGAGTAGTATTCAATACGATGAATATGTCTCTCTTCTCTCAAATTATCTCATCGCATGCATATTGCAATAGTACTACTGATATACTACTCTAAGTATCTGTCCTCTCTCGGTGACGTATTCACCAAAACCCCTACTAAAAGTCTGAAGAGTAGACGAGTCAAAGGAGAGTCTTTTTCACAACGAAAACAGAGCAGTTCCCCCTCG
>ENA-OWPI01000599-OWPI01000599.1-marine-metagenome-genome-assembly--contig:-NODE-599-length-48652-cov-20.784189_pt1 | contig 48652 bp, 42 predicted proteins | sample MGYA00238138_ERZ651775 | MGnify/ENA primary metagenome ERZ651775 (study PRJEB26906, sample SAMN06265043) | marine metagenome | isolation source: Helgoland LTER site | place: Germany:Helgoland, sampling...
AAAAAAGTCCGCACCATAATTGAAACACTTGGTCTGCAGGTCGCAACTCCAGACGAAGCGCGTGAAATTCTTGGGCTCAAAGGTGGGGATCAGGTCTCTTTTTAAGAAATGCTGTTCGAAAATTTAATTTGTTTGAGATTGGTGGGTTTATTTGCAGCGTGTTCGGATGAGAAAAGTCCCCCATTTAAGTAAACTATGCCGCTGCTCTCGCTGAGTGGTGCCAGTGGTACTGTCAGACAAAACGAGCTTGAGACGGGGCGGGCGGTTTTGTAGCCTCTCCGTATGACAAAACACTCTCCATTCAGGTACTTTAAAACGAGCCCTGAGATCATCCACTTGGGGGTGATGCTTTACGTTCGTTTCCCGCTCTCACTTCGTAACGTGGAATATTTATAGAGTGTCTTTGTTTGTATGTGGACCGCTTTTTGAAATCTGTATTATTTTAAGTACTTGATAATAAATGTTTTTTTAAATTAGTTTTGCCGTGTGGGGGCACCATTTAAATCAATAACTTAAAAGATAAATATCTGAATCCATTGTTGTTTTGGGTTACAAATGGGTTACAAAAAACATCTGTTTGACAGTAAATTAGGGTCTTCTTGATACGATCAGGAAGGTCAAAACCCATATCTCATCTAAGGCGGAAGCTACGTTTAGATTCGAACTTAAGTGGCAGTGCCCCATGCGTAGGTATTTGACCGCCTAAAAATAGGGGTTACTGCGCCTGATCCATGCAATTGAGCCTCAGGCCCATAGACAGGGCCCCCAATCGCAGGGCCCCGCGTCTCGGACCACGGGCCTTTAGTATTAGCGTTGTGAATTCATTCGGGGGTAATGTTGTTTGGTAACGCCATCTCTACTCACGACTCAATTTCAAGCTCAATCGAACCGCCGCTCTTACTGAGTGGCGTCAATTATTGAGCGCATAGATTTAGGCTGCGCTAGCAATCCGATGCGAGCTCGCATTTGTCTGACAGCATCCTTTTAATTAGTCTTACAGCACCATAGAGTCAGCTTTCGTGATGCCCTATCGATCCGCGAGGTCTGCCATAAGAAAACGAGACTACAATTAAAAGGGCCTTCACGTATGATATGGGGGCCTTTGGACACCTCGGTGCCGCGAGGTTAAAAAATTTGGGCACCTTTGCAGTTAGATGGTGGGGTAACATGCAGTACAATCTGATAACTCTGAAAATGTTCTTGACCGTTGCCAGAACGGGGAGCATTTCTCAAGCATCTGAAGCTGAGAACATAGCTGCTTCAGCCATTAGCAAACGCATCTCAGATTTAGAAGATCAGATTGGAACTCCACTGTTTTATCGGCAAACACGGGGGGTTGAGTTGACACCAGCGGGGCATGAACTCGCCCGGCATTCCTCGAACCTATTCCGATTGGTGGAACGTATGGAAAACCAGATGCATGATTTTGCAACCGGAGCTAAAGGTTCAGTTCGTATTGCGGCAAATACATCAGCAATCACGCAATTTCTTCCTGAAGATCTGGCTGGTTTTGCAGAGAATTACCCAGATGTAAGGATTGACCTGAGTGAGAGAACCTCTGAGGAAATACTTACCGCCGTACGAGATGGTTTGGCAGATCTAGGAATTTTTTCGGGGATGGTCGAAGAACCAGAATTGGAGGTTCTTACCTATCGTCTTGATACATTGGTGGTGGTAATGGGCAAGGAGCATCCTTACCGGCCTGACCATCCGGTTAAATTCGCTGAGTTTGCCAAACTTGATATGGTGGGTTTGCAAAGTGGCAGCTCATTGCAGGCTTTTCTGGAGGTGTGTGCCGGTGAACAGGGGCTGACACTTAAAACGCGTGTTGAAACTCTTAGTTTTGATGGTGTGCGTCGGATGGTCGAAGCCGGTCTAGGTATCGCAGTGCTGCCACTCGGAGCCGTCGAACCTTACCTCGAAAGTGCCCAGTTGCGGATGCAGGAAATTGATGAAGATTGGGCAGTTCGGACGCTCAAGCTTGCCGTTAAAGACTTGAGTGCAGTGTCTAACGCCGTTCGAGCCTTGGTGGAGCATCTGATCGCCCAAAATTTGACTGACAAATAGTTCAACTTTTCTTTCCAATCGGTGTCAACCGCTACATTGGGGCATCACTGACCGGCCAAAATTTGCCTTATTAACAGGTTTTTGCTCACTTTTTCATATTGCCATCCCTAACGGTGATACCCCCATTCGGAATTTGAGACTCCTGAAAGCGGCTATCCAAGCGTTACCCATAGTTTGTGCTTCAAAAAAAACCCTATGGGAGGATAAGATGAAAAGAACGTCCAGAGTAATTACCAGTGCTGCTATACTTGCTTGCGTCGTGGCCACAACGGCATACGCCGAAAAGATCAAAATTAATATGCCATCGACATTCGCTGGTTCACTAACTCAACTCGGTACAGCCGGTGTACGATTTTCAGAAACTGTAAATTTGATCTCTGGTGGCGATATTGAGGTTAAATTCTATGATCCGAACGCTCTGATTCCACCATTAGAAATTTATGACAATGTATCCACTGGAGCGGTGGATGCAGGTTGGTCAACCTCGGGTTATTGGGGGTCTAAAAACTCGGCCTTGAACTTGTTTGCTGCCGTACCTTTTGGTCCAGGCCCAGGTGAATATCTGGCATGGATGTGGAATGGGGACGGTGAAAAGCTTATGAACGAACTTTACCATCCCGTAGGCATCCACGGACAAGTTTGCGGCATCGTCTCGCCGGAAACCTCCGGCTGGTTTAAAGAAGAAATTAATTCAGCAGAGGACCTGGCAGGGTTGAAAATGCGCTTTTACGGCCTTGGTGCCTTGGTGATGCAGAAAATGGGTGTCGACACCCAGCTTCTAGCCGGTGGCGACATCTATCCGGCGTTGGAGCGTGGCACCATCGATGCAACCGAATTCTCGATGCCTGCAATCGACCAGAACCTTGGATTTTATAATCTGGCCAAACACAACTATTTTCCCGGTTGGCACCAACAGTCGACCATTCAGGAACTTCTTGTGAATAAGGCCGTTTGGGACGGCATGACGGATCAGCAACGTGCGATCATCACGACGGCATGCCGCGCGACTGTAGCAACGCAGCTAGCAGAGGGTGAAGCCATTCAAGGCAAGGCGCTACTTGAAATGCGTGCTGAAGGTGTGACGACCCACCGTTGGCCAGATGAATTCCTCGACACGCTTGAGGCTGAATGGGACGGGATTGCAGTTGGGATGGCTGCGGAAAATCCCGATTTTGACCGGGTGTGGAAGAACCTTCAGGCATTCCGTGCTGACTACAAAGTCTGGAAAGATCTGGCCTACCTCGATTGATGGGCTGATATTAATCAAAGAACCCGGCTGACAGTCAGCCGGGTTTACTCATTTTCAACTCGAAAAACTAAGGAAGGGGTATCCAATGGAAAGCGCTTTGACGGTCAGCCGCGCAATCGACGCGTTTCTCTGGGTTATGGCCAAGATGGGCGCTTGGTGCGCGCTGCTTCTTGTACTCGTTGTCACCTATGACGTGACTACACGTTATCTGGGCGTACCCAAGGTGTTTGGATTGACCTCAACAATGTTGCAGGAATCGGAGTACTGGCTGCATAGCTTTCTGATCGTTTTGGTCGTGGGCTATGCCTATACAAAACAATCCCACGTGCGCATTGATTTGATCCGAGAGAATCTGTCGGACCGTACCAAGTACATGATCGAAGTGGCGGGCATCCTGCTTGCATTGATCCCCTATTCCTTTCTGGGGGCCTGGTTGTCCTGGCCCTATGTCGTTCGGTCTTTCACGTCTGGTGAGATTTCAAAATCTCAAACCGGTTTGACAGACCTGTGGATCCTGAAAAGTGGGTTGATTATCCTGTTCGTTCTAATCGGACTGGCTGGGATATCCCAACTCATTAAGTCAATCGCAGGACTGGCCGGAAGGCTTCCTGATGACATGAAAGCAACGACAATCGGGGGTGGCCACTGATGGGCATTATCGAACTCCTCCCGCTGTTGATGTTTGTTGCTCTTGCGTTCCTGCTGTTCAGCGGCTTTCCGGTAGCCTGGGTTCTGGGAGGCGTTGGTCTGGGCTTTGGCCTGATTGGTATTGTCGCAGATGAACTTAACTTCATTCAGTTCTCCACACTGCCGTCGCGTATTTTCGGCGGTGTCATGGAAAACCTTATCCTGACAGCGATACCGATGTTTGTGTTCATGGGCACGATGCTGGAGAAATCGGGAGTTGCGCGCGACCTTTTGAACTGCCTTCAAATTCTGATGCGGCGTGTTCCGGGCGGTCTTGCACTATCTGTGACCATCATGGGAACCATTCTGGCTGCTACCACCGGCATCATTGGGGCTTCTGTCATCATGATGAGCCTGCTGGCCCTGCCGATCATGGTCGAACGCAAATATGATCACGCCCTTGCAACCGGCACAATTGCAGCCTCCGGGACGTTGGGCATTCTAATCCCGCCGTCCATCATGTTGGTGATCATGGCGGACTTGCTGTCACGTTCAGTGGGCAACTTGTTTGTGGCGGCGGTCTTCCCCGGCCTTATTCTGGCGACGCTTTATATGGGCTATATCGTCATTCGCTGTTGGATAAATCCGTCTTTGGCACCGCCAATATCTGAGGCTCTAGGCCCGCAAACGCGTGGTGGCATAGCGGTCATGATCCTGCGCAGCTTTGTCCCACCTGTCATCCTGATCGGCATGGTGCTTGGCTCGATCCTAGGGGGTGTTGCAACCCCGACAGAGGCGGCTGGCGTTGGGGCCTTAGGCGCGATCTTACTAGGGTTCTTCAATCTGGTGATCCTGCCCTCGATGGGTGTTAAGGACTTCACACTTAAGGGGCCAGATGCCAGCACGCAATCTGCCACCGTTATTGCTACATCTTTGTGGAGAAAGCTGGTGCAGTTCGAACGCACGGTGTCCGGCGTGGTTGACAGTACGGCACAAACCAATGCGATGATCTTCGGCCTGTTCGTCGGCGCGACCTTCTTTAGCTACATCTTCCGCGCGCTTGGAGGTGATGATCTGGTGATCAGTACTGTTGAGGCGATGGGTCTTGGCCCATGGGGTTTGTTGTTCCTACTGCTTGGTTTGGTCTTTGTGTTGGGGTTCTTCTTTGACTGGATCGAGATCACGCTGATCGTGCTGCCCGTCTTCGCACCCATTATCGCACAATTGGATTTTGGCGATCATGTCTCGCGATTTGATGTCGTGTATTGGTTCGCAATCCTGATTGCCATCAACCTGCAAACCTCGTTCTTGACGCCGCCCTTTGGTTTTGCGCTCTTTTACCTCAAGGCGGTTGCGCCGCCGGAAGTAAAGATCCAACAGATCTATCGCGGCATCATCCCATTTGTGATATTGCAACTGTTTGGTCTGACACTAGTGATCCTGTTTCCAGAGATCGCGCTTTGGCTTCCCAGAGTGTTGCTCAACTAAACATATGATTGATTATATTTGGCAGGTGCGGCACCGTTGCGGCTCCTGCCTTGTCGTTTGTGAGAAAGCTATTGATAGCCGAAACTCTTCCATTGTTTCTGTTTGTACTGGCTGGGTTGTTTTCGCCTGGCCCGAATGTCGTCATGCTGACCGCATCGGGTGCAAGGTTCGGGTTCAGGGCTACGGTTCCACACCTGCTGGGCGTTCCGTTTGGGACTGGCATGTTGGCCGCTGGAAGCGCGCTTGGGCTGAGCACACTTTTGTTGACCTTACCGGCACTAAAACTGCTGTTTCAAATAGGGGCCGCTCTTTGGATTTTGTGGCTGGCATGGCAGACAGCCTTGGCAGGGCGCACCGAAAGAACACAAGACCATGGGTGCCCATTTACTTTTCGTCAGGCAGTTCTGTTTCAGGCCGTAAATCCCAAAGTCTGGGCGATCACGCTTGCGGCCTCAGCAGGATTTGGCATTGGGCTTGCCCCCCATCAAGAAGCACTGCGCTTGTTCGTTGTTTTCGCGGGCATCAATTTGGGTGTGTGCCTGTTTTGGACAACACTTGGCCATTTGCTTTCTGATTTCTTGCGTTCCGAAAATGTTTGGCGCGCTTTTATGACTTTGATGGCCGCATTGATGGCCAGCACAGTCATTCTGATATTTGCTTAAACGCGACATCGGATTAGCGCATGATGAAGGGATTGGCGACCGCGGAAGCCGTTGAAATCATAATGCTCTTGGTTTGTAGATACTGGTAAATCGCGTTCTGGCCGTTCTCACGACCCAGTCCGGAATTCTTGTAACCGCCCAGCGGGGTCATGTAGCTGATCACGCGGTAGGTGTTTGCCCAAATGGTCCCCGCCTGAAGTCGTTCCGAGAAATGTTTGATCTTGCGAATGTCCTGCGTCCACACCCCCGCAGCAAGGCCATAACTGCTGTCATTGGCGATGCTCAGCGCTTCATCAGCGCTGTCAAAGGGAATGACAGACAGAACTGGGCCAAATACCTCTTCCTGTGCAATGCGCATGTCGTTGCGTACTCCGCCAAAGATGGTGGGTTCCACAAACCAGCCATTGCCCAACTCTGGCCGGTCGGGTCTGCGGCCGCCCATCAGGGTCTCCGCGCCTTCGCCTTTGGCGACGTCGATGTAGCCCAGAACCTTTTCCAGTTGTTGCTCGGTCGTGACCGGACCCACCTGGGTGTCAGTATCCATCGGGTCACCTATCCGCGCGGTTCTGGCGAGCTTCAGTAATTTGTCGAGGAACGCGTCATGGACACTGTGCTCGACCAACAGGCGTGATCCGGCGATGCATGTTTGGCCCGAGGCGGCGAAAATGCCTGAGATTACGCCGTTAACAGCATTGTCCATTTCAGCATCGGCAAAGACGATATTGGGGGATTTTCCACCCAGTTCCAGCGTCACCTTCTTGAACGTCCGCGCGGCGACCTCTGAGATAAGCCTTCCTGTCTTTTCAGAACCGGTGAAGGCCACTTTGGCGACATCTTCATGTTCGACTAGGCTGGCACCGACTTCTGCACCAAATCCTGTCACCACGTTGAATACACCTTTGGGCAAGCCAACCTGATCCACGATCTTTGCCAGTTCCAATGTCGAGGCCGAGGTGAATTCCGACGGCTTCGCGATAAACGTATTGCCAGCCGCCAACGCCGGAGCGAGTTTGTAGGCCAACAACAACAACGGCGAATTCCACGCGGTGATACCAACACAGACACCCAGAGGCTCATAACGGGTGAAGTTCAGCATATCGGGTTTATCAATCGGGATTACGCTGCCTTCGATTTTGTCGGCAAGACCCGCGTAGTAATAGAACCACTCGGGCACGTATTTCAGCTGAAAGAACATTTCGTTGAACAGTTTGCCGTTGTCCTGAACCTCGGTGCGGGCCAGCGCCTCGGCGTTATCGGCAATCAGGTCACCCAGCTTGCGCAACAAATGTCCGCGATTGGTGGCCGTCATGCCCGTCCAATCGTCCGAGCGAAAGGCACGTATCGCCGCTGCAACAGCGTGATCTGCATCCTCTTGCTGCCCACGAGGGATCACGGCCCAAGGCGCACCCGTGTAGGGGTTCTTGCTTTCGAATGTCTCTTTGCCCGCGGCATCTGTCCACGCGCCGTCGATATACATCTGGTAGGTTTTCATGTATTCTCTCCGATTGAAAACCCGTCAGAGGTCCGCGGGTTTAAGTGTTTTGCCCAGGATCATGTCAGCGGCTTTTTCCGCGACCATCATCACAGGTGCATTGGTGTTGCCTGAAGGCATGACAGGCATGACCGAGGCATCCGCGACGCGCAGCCCCTGCAGGCCACGCACCCGAAGCTGGCTGTCGACGACGGCACCCGGATCCCCATCTGGCCCCATTCGAGCAGTTCCGATCATGTGGTAGACCGTGATGCCCTCGCGCCGCGCCCAATCCAGTAACTCGTCATCGCTTTGCAGATCTTGATCAGGGTTGGTTTTGCCTGTCAGCCAAGGCTGCAGAGGCGCTGTTGTCATCAGCTTGCGCCCCAAGTGGATTGAGCGCAGCAGCACCTGCTGATCGCGCGGATCAGAAAGGTAGTTCGGATTTATCTCTGGCGGATCAAACGGATTGCGCGACACAGGTCGTACATACCCATGGCTTTCTGGACGCATTTGCCAGACGCCAACAGTCATCCCCGGCATATTGTCCAATAGGCCAACGGTACCTTCGCGGAAGCTGGCAGGCGTCATCACATATTCAAGATCCGGGGTTTCCAGCGCATCTGAGGATTTCCAGAACAGATGTGTCAGAGATGGACTGACAGACAACAGGCTGGGACGGCCCCAAAGCCATTTCACAACCTCAAGCCCCAACGGGAGACCCCGCGCCATTGAATTGAAAGTTTTGACGCCCTTCAGGGTCGATACCATGCGCACGCCATAGTGGTCGCGCAGATTATTACCGACGCCGTGTAGATCGACCCGTACCTTAATGCCCAGATCGCCAAGAACTTCGGCAGGACCAATGCCTGATAATTGCAGCAGTTTGGGCGTGTTCAGCGCTCCTGCACACAAGATCACCTCGCGCCGTGCACGCACCTCAACTGCATTGCCCTCGCGCCCGTCGCGCAGATATCGCACACCATTGGCGCGGGTGCCCTCGAACAAAATTTCAGCCACCTGCGCATTAGTGTGTATATCAACATTGGGCCGCTTGCGGGCTGGACGCAAAAACGCTTTGGCCGCGCTATAGCGATAGCCTTTGTGGATAGTGCGCTGGAAATACCCGGTTCCAGCCTGATCGCCACTGTTATAGTCAGGATTGCGCGGGATGCCCATTTGGGCGGCACCTTTAATAAACGCCTCACAGACGGGATGGATCAGATCAAGATCGGTGATCGGCATCTCACCGTCGCGCCCACGCACCGCGTCGTCACCTGGCCCAATGCGCCGCTCGGAGCGTTTAAAATAGGGCAGTACATCGCCGTAACTCCAACCCGTGTTGCCCATCTGCGCCCAGTTGTCGTAGTCCGCACTTTGACCGCGCACATAATTCAATCCGTTGATAGAACTCGACCCGCCAAGCACACGGCCCTGCGGTAAGGGGAAGCTTCGGTTTGCGGTTGCAAGTTCTGGTTTGGATTTAAAGTTCCATGTCATTTTGGGTGAGTAAATGTTCTTGATGTACCCAGCAGGGATATGGATGAACGGATGTCGATCCTTGGGGCCTGCCTCAAGCAAACAGACCGAAGCTCCATCTGCACTCAGACGGTTCACCATGATCGACCCAGCAGTGCCACCGCCGACAACTATATAATCAAAGGTATCTGCCTTACTGGCCATGATAGCTCCTGATCATGACATATGCGGTGCTTAACCTGCTCATTTCAACAATTGTTCTTCCATGCTGGTGCGCAGCTTATAGGCATCCGTGGTTCTGTCTATTTTGATGTCATCCCAGGTGATTGCTGCACCTTCCTTTACGGCCCGGATCAGTGGCACATTATGTGCTAGTCCCAGCGGCACATTGCCTTGCCGTACCGAAGATACTGCGGGCCGCAAACCGCCCGATACCGTATAGCCGCCTTCTCCGTCCAGCATCTCGCCCACGGCCAAATCGCGCTTGGCAACTGCGGCACAATCGGCATTAAAGCAAATTGCGGCACCTGTTGCCTCTGCTCTCAGCGCCACCGACGCAACCGACACAGCGAGTTCCAAACCAATCATATGCCAGCGCTTGTAGAGCGTCATATATTTTCCCGAGGGATCGGTCACGACCTTGTATTCCTCGAAGCAGTTTTTCAGATATTCGGTATCGGCCTCGAACACGACCCAGACGCCTTTGCGAATATCATAGGGGATCTGTTCGCCTTCGCGGGTCAGACAGGACACGACGTCAACCAGTCCCTTGCGCTCCAACACGCCCCCTTCTGATTTTGGCCGCATCAGGGTGGGGATGTCGTCGATCCCACCTGGAGGGAAGATCAACCCGTTCTCGGGTGCTTCCAGCCCGGTCGCATTGGCAATTGCAGCAGATTCAATGGCCGGTTTCGACCCGTCAAGAAAGGCGTTGAACATCTTGGGGTTCAGGCGTCCACGCTCGGCCTGTTCACTGGTCAGGCCCCAATGTTCCCAAACCGTGTCGGGTGTTGATTGGCGAAAATGTGGCAACCATTTGTGGCCGCGGCCAGCAGCCACTACGCTAAAGCCACAGGTGCGCGCCCAATCGACCAGATCACTGGCCAACGCAGGCTGGTCGCCATAAGCCATTGAATAAATCACGCCGGCCTCGGCCGCTTTCTGGGCCAGACCGGGACCGCAGAACGCATCCGCTTCGACGGTGACGTTGATCACGTTCTTGCCCTGCGCGAAGGCTGCCAGACAGTGCGTCACAGCGGCCAGCGGATTGCCGGTTGCCTCGATGACAATGTCGACTGCCGGATGGGTAATCATCGCCTGCCAGTCATCGCCTACATAGGTTTTGCCCGAGATAGCAGCGTCATTAAGGCTTACCGCGCTGTGGGCTTCATCGGACCAGCCAGCCAGCTTCATATTGGATTTTGCGTTTGCCGGGATGAGGTCAACCACACCCACGATGTGAATGGCGGGGATGCGCAAGGCTTGCGCCAAAAACATTGTGCCGAATTTTCCAGCCCCGATCATCCCAATCCGAATAGGGTTACCGAGGGCTGCGCGTTCCTGCAATTTCTTGAAAAGATTCATGGGGTCACCTTATTTTCTGGTTTTGCCGGATTGCGTGAGGAAATCGAAATCACAGCCATCAGGAGCCTGAAGGACTGCTCGTTCATAAAGCGCTCGATAGCCGCGCTTGTGCCCTTCGAGTGGAGCGAATTCACCAAGTCGGTTGGCGATTTGCTGATCTGGTACCAATAGGTTAATGGATTTGTCTTTCACCGACAGGCGAATGCGATCGCCGTTTCGAACAGCCGCCAATGGCCCGCCGGCTCCTGCCTCGGGAGAAATATGCAGAACGATTGTGCCAAAGGCGGTACCCGACATACGCGCATCCGAAATGCGCACCATGTCTTTTACACCAGCCCGCGCCAGTTTTTTTGGGATCGGCAAATAACCTGCCTCGGGCATGCCTGCGGCGATCGGGCCCGCGCCTTTCAGCACCATGATGTCACCCGCTTTGATATCTAGGTCAGGGTCATCAACGCGCTTGGCAAGGTCTTGCAGACCCTCGAAAACGATGGCGCGACCTTCGGTTTCAAAAAGAGCGGGTGTTGCTGCAGCGCGTTTGAAAATGGCACCATCGGGGGCGATATTGCCTTTGAGCGAGATTAACCCGCCTTGATCCGAGACAGGCTTCTCAAATTCTCGGATCACTCGGCGATCGACCCAATCCATTTCTGGTTCCAGTCGATCCCCCAGAACCTGACCGGTCACATCGACCGTATCAAGATGCAGCAGATGGCGAATTTCACGCAAGATTGCGCCCACTCCCCCGGCTGCAAAGAAGTCTTCCATATAACCGTCGCCTACTGGTTTCAGGTCCACCAGCACAGGCGTCTCATCTGAAATCTGGTTCAAACGCGCGTTTGGAATGCGAATACCCAAGCGCCCGGCCACCGCGGTCAAATGCACGATCGCATTCGTCGAGCCACTGACGGCCATCAAAACCCGAAAAGCGTTTTCGACCGATTTCTCCGTAATGATCTCGCTGGGCAGGCGCGGATTAGTTATCAGATCGACTGCTGTTTTACCGCTGAACTCAGCCGCGACCAGCCGATCCGAATGCACTGCTGGGATTGCCGCACTTCCAGGCAACGACATACCTAGCGTCTCTGCAATGCATGCCATTGTGCTGGCCGTACCCATGACCGCACAAGTGCCGGCAGTTGTCGCCAAACGCCCTTCAACAACGTCGATTTCTTCGCGCTCGACCTCGCCCGCGCGGTATTTGCCCCAAAACTGGCGGCAATCTGTGCAGGCACCCAGCCGCTCACCCCTGTGGCGACCTGTCATCATCGGGCCTGTAACCAGTTGCACAGTTGGGATGTTGGCCGATGCGGCACCCATCAATTGAGCGGGCACCGTTTTGTCACAGCCACCGATGAGCACAACAGCATCCATCGGCTGCGCGCGCACCATTTCCTCGGTGTCCATGGACATCAGGTTACGATAGACCATGCTGGTGGGGTTCAAGAAAACCTCACCAAGGGATGTTGTGGGAAAGGGTCTTGGCAATGCGCCCGCCGCCAGAACACCCCGCGAAACTGCTTCGACAAGCTCGGGCATTGTGCGATGGCAGTTGTTGAAACCTGATCCCGTTTCGGCGATGCCGACAATCGGCTTGCGCAGCATTTCCTTTGACAAGCCCATGGACCGCGCAAAGGATGAGCGCAGGTATTCGGCAAAATCCTTATCGCCGTAATTGGTCAATCCGCCGCGAATGCCGTGTTCTTCACTCATGCTTTGTGCTCCTTGAATGTGGTCGCGCGAAAATCCGTACCGAGCAAACGCTCAAACACTAGGATCATTCCACCTTTGTCCTTGTCGCCATGGCCTTCCAACAGGGCCTGCTGATAGGTTGCCGTTGCTGCGGCCAAAACTGGTGTGGGGAAGTTGTGGCGTGCAGAAATCTCTGAGCCGCTGATCAGGTCTTTGTAGGCAGCCTGCATGGGGTAACCCTTGCTGAAATCGCCTTGCAGGATATTTGGAACGAAAAATTCCGAGGCATAGCTCCGGCCGGTTCCGGAATTCACCACCTCTGCAACCTGCTCGGGATCAATCCCCAATTTAACCGACAGAGGCAGAATCTCTGCGAGGGCCGCCGCGTTGATATCAAACAACAGCTGATTGACCAGCTTGGTCAGCTGCCCTGCGCCCGCATCGCCCATGTGCAGAATCTTGGATGCCATAGTGGAGAGCGCTCCCTGAACTTCTGCCAGATCGCTTGCGTCACCACCAACCATCATAGTCAGCGAACCGTCCTCGGCTCGCTTTTGCATGCCGGAAACCGGCGCGTCGAGAAATCGTAGGCCAGCAGTCTGTAGGCGGTCCCTGATTTCCAACGTCGCGCCATATTCAATGGTGCTGGTGTCAACAACGACCGCGTTTGGTTTCAAGTGTTGCGCCAATCCTGTATTTGAATCGAACAGCGCACTATCGACGATCTTTGCAGCAGGAAGGCATGTAATCAGGACATCAACGTCAGAAAATTGGTCGAGCTTGTCTGCTCTTTTAGCACCGTATCGCTCAACTTTGGCAATGGCGCTTGCATTTTGGTCATAGACCAATACATCATGATCGTGAGCTAGGTTGATCGCCATTGGCGCTCCCATTTGTCCTAATCCAACAAAACCAAACCTCATCGATTACTCCTCTCTATTTATGACGTGTTTGTACGCTATCATCACTTTCGGTTTTACAAGGCATACCGAATGGCGACCCCCCCATTCGACTCTTGTGGGTTCACATTGAGAAGTTTTCATAATTGGGAGTGGTCTCGAATTGACCGTGAGTTGTCTGGTAAGATCAAAAAAGATATAAATAAAAAATCTGTTCGTTGGCGTTTTAAAATGAATCCACTTAAGACGCACAGGACGGGTTTGCATCCCCGTCCAATGACGAAACACTCCCCATTTGCCACATGAAAAACCCAGCCCGGGGTTCCTCGACCATCCCGCCTAGGCCCGAGGACTGGGAACCAATAGCCAGTCCACTATCGGATCATATATCACGCACCCACGTCTTGCTTATAGCGTTGCCGCAACACAGTTGGGCTTGGTTGGTTTTGCTAGGGCCGCGGTCCTTGGACCTGTGGCAGAGGGTTACTGTGCCTAATCGCTAAGTTTGAGATTCGGGACAATCGACCGCACCCCCCATCATAAGGCCCCGCGTCTCGGACCACGGGCCTTTAGTATTAGCGTTGTAGATCCATTCGGGGGCGGTTTTGTTTGGTAACGCCACCTTTATTCACACATCAATTTTAAGCTGAACCGCGTTGCCGCTCTTACTGAGTGGCGCCAACCATTGAGCGCATAGGTTCAGGCTGCGCCAGAAATCCGATGCGAGTTCTCATTCGTCTGACAGCACCAGCTAATCCTTACAGCAGAGCCTCAGGCCCACGTTCCGAATCCTTGTCAACAGGACCACCGGCGCGCCCTGCCCGAACTCGGCAACCTCCAAAGAGCCGCGCGCCGTCCGGACCATCCGAGTTTTTGCAGATTTGAACCGCACCTTGATATTTATACCGCCAGAACGTCGAGCAAGCGCTTGCGGTCGTCATCATCGTCGCCCTCGCCCGTCAGGATCGCCTGACCGCGTTCCAGCACCATGAATCTGTCGCAAAGCGAAATCGCCTCGTGGACGTTTTGCTCCACCAGCAGGACGATAGTTCCGGCTTTGCGCATTTCGCGGATGATGGCGAAAACCTCGGCAACGATCATCGGTGCCAAGCCTTCCGAGGGCTCGTCGATTAGGACGACACGCGGTTCGGCCACCATGACACGAGCCATCGCCAGCATCTGCTGCTCGCCACCAGACAGGGTGTTTCCGGCCTGTTTGCGGCGCTCCGCAAGGCGGGGAAACCGGTCATAAACCGTGTCTAGATGCGACTTACTGCTGCCGCCCTTGCGGCCCATCAGGCCAAGCGCCAGATTTTCCTCGACGGACAGGCCGGGGAAGATTCGGCGATCCTCGGGAACTATGGCCACGCCCGCACGATTCATGGAATCGGGCAAATGCCCAGTCAACGTCTCGCCATCCAGCGTGACGGAACCGTCTGTCGGGCGCAGCCACCCGGCGATGGTTTTGAAAAACGTCGTCTTCCCGACGCCGTTGCGTCCGAACAGGCCGATAACCTCGCCGGCATCTGCCGTGAGGCTGACACCTTGCAAGACATGGGCAAGTCCGTAATGTGCATGCAATTGATCAATTTTAAGCATATCTCTCACCCGTGTCCAAAATAGGCAGCCTGGACCGCACTGTCAGCGCGAACCTCTGCCGGTATGCCTTCGGCCAGCTTGCGGCCCTGATGCATGACCACCACGTGGTCCGACAGGGACATCACCAGGCCGATGTCATGCTCGATCAGCAGAATCGTTACTTCGTCAGTCAGACTGCGGATCAACTGCGCCGTATCCTCGGTGTCGCCGTGGCTCATCCCCTGGGTCGGTTCGTCGAGCATCAGGACCTGGGGTTCAGAAGCCAGACACATCGCGATCTCCAGCCGCCGTTGTTCCCCGTGGCTGAGAGCCGCGACAATTTCATGCGCCTTTTCCGCAAAACCGAACCGCTCGATCAGTGCGGTGACCTTGTCCGCCGCGCGACCGTGTCTGCGCAGAGGCAGCAAGGCCTGCCTGACCGGCTCCAGACGCTGGGCGGCAAGGCGCAGGTTTTCCCGAACGGTCATCTCGAAGAACAGGTTAGTGATCTGGAAAGACCGGGCCAGGCCGGCCTCCTGCAGGGCCGCAGGTCCCTTCCCGGTCACATCTTTGCCTTTGATGATAACGCGCCCGCCACTCGGTTTAAGAGCACCGGAAATCAGGTTGAACAACGTAGTTTTGCCTGCACCGTTCGGGCCGATCACCGTGGTGATTTTATTGCGTTCGGCAGTAAAACTGACGCCGTCAACGGCCTTGAGCCCACCAAAGGCAATGCACAGACCCTCCACATGCATGATATCGGTCATAGCGCCGTCCTTTCTGGTTCAGGCTTGGGCTGCCTTGCGCTGTTGCGCAACAGGTTGCGTTCGACGAAAGGCTTCAACATGCCAACTATGCCCTTGGGCATGAACAGGATCGCACTCATAAAGATCAAGCCAATCACGATCAGGTGGTGTTCTGTCCAACTTCCGATAACGGACTTCAGCATGGTCAGGATCACTGCACCCCAAATCGCGCCGGCCAGAGTGCCGGCACCGCCGACGATCACCATGATCAGCGCATCGCCCGATGTCGCGAAGAATAGCAGTTCCGGCGAGACGAACCCGCGCAGCATCGGATAGAGCGCGCCGGCAAGCCCGGCGATCACAGCCGCAAGCACATAGGCGGCCATTCTGGCAGCCCATGTCGAATACCCCAGATAAGGCACGCGCTTTTCATTGGCTTTCAGCGCAATGATGATCCGGCCGAACGGCGTCCCCAGCAGGTAAGCTGACATGGAATAGAGCAGCGCTATGATCACCAGCGTAAGCAGGAAGAACCCCAGTGGATCGTCTGCTGACAGAGTGATTAAGCCGAGCGGAATTTCGATCACGGGAATGCCAATTAGACCATCTGAGGCTCCCAGCTCCCGACTGTTATAGACAACCTTGGCGACGACCTGAGCCATGCCAAAGGTTATCAGCGCGAAATACACGCCGCGTACACGGTTGGCGATAAGCCCGCCAGCAATACCGGCCAGCAGGACGGAGACGCCCGCTGCGCCCATGGCGAGCCAGAACGACGGCTCCTCGCGCAGTACAAGCGCTGAGACATATGCCCCGATACCGAAATAGAGCGCCTGCCCAAGAGACAGAAGACCGGTGAACCCTAGAAGGATGTCGATCGATAGCGCCAGACCCCCAAGGATCAGCGCCTCGGTCGCAAGGCGCAGATAGAAAACGTCGCCGCTGAAGCAGGCGAAAGCTGCGAAAACAAGCGCCACAATAACCAGAATCCCAAAGAACACGTGGTTTGCGCGCATGGATATATCTAGACGATCATGCATGACCGATCCTCCCGAATATGCCCTGCGGGCGGAACATAAGAACAAGGACCATGACGCCGAAGACAATCGGATCGGCCCAGACGGGCGAAATGACCAGGCTTGAAATGGCCTGGACCTGCGTCAGCAGGACCCCGGCGATTACTACACCCCATATCGATCCCATGCCGCCGACGATAACGACGGTAAAGGCCATCAGGATGAAGTCATGACCCATTGTCGGGAAGACCGAATAGATCGGTGCCAGCAAAACCCCTGCCAGACCGGCCAGTGCCACGCCAAAGGCAAAAGCGCCTGAATAGACCCAACCGACACGGACGCCCAACGAAGCCGCCATATTGCGATCAAAGGCTGCGGCGCGGACCATCGCGCCCAGACGGGTACGATAGACTACCAGCGCCACCGCAACGATCACCACGGCACCGATTGCAATAAGAAACAGCCTGTAGGTAGGGATGAAAACACCCAAAACCTCCGTGGCACCTGGCAACGGGTTCTCGGGGCGATGCGTGTTGGGGCCGAATACGATCTTCAGCAGGTCTTCGGCAATCATGCCCAGACCGAAGGTCAGCAGCAGGGTCGACACATGCCTGTCCCCGCCATCATAGACCCGGCGGATCAGAAAGCGTTCCGTCAGCACCCCGATTGGGATCATTAGGATTGGGACCAGCGCGATCAGCACCCAGTAGTTGAAACCCAGGGCGGAAAGCGCCAGCGCACCGAAGGCTCCCACGGCGTAGAACTCGCCGTGGGACATGTTAATTACGTCCAGAAGCCCAAAGATAATCGTCAGTCCAAGTGCCACAAGGATCACCGAGACCCCCAGCGCAAGGCCATTAAGCATCTGTGGTGCCAGCACGAATTGGAGATATGAGATCAGATCAGGCATAGGGCGCTCAGAATTTGTCGCAGGTGTCAGGACCGATGGCATCTTCGCCGGCGATACTTCTTGCGATGGTGAACTGGCCGTTCTTTACTTCAACGACATACATCGGCTGCATCGCCTGATGGTCGCCTGCCCGAATGGTCTTGGTGCCTTGCGGCGTTTCCCAGGACAGACCTTCCAGCGCGGCGCGGACCGAGTCGGTGTCTGTTGCACCCGCCGCTTCGACAGCCGCCTTGTAGGCGAACAGCAAACCATAGCTGTCGGCACCATACAGGTCCGGATCAGCACCGTTCCTCTCGCGGAATGCCTCGGTAAAGGCTTTATTCTCTGGGGAGTCGATAAGCACGGAATACCCAACGCCGGTAATGAACCCTTCGGCCGCAGCACCGATCGCATTGATGTTCTGCGCTGTCACGGTACCCGATGCGCCAAGGATGGTGAGGCCTTCGCTAACGCCAAAATCGTTCATTTGTGTGAACAGACGCACGGTGTCATTGCCGGCGACCGATGTATAGAGGACATCGGGACGTGCCGCACGCAATTGACCGAAATACTGCGAATAGTCCTTTGAGTCGAGCGGAGCAAAAACCTCGCCGGTCGATGTCGCACCGACACTTTCGGCTCTCTCTTTGAACGCGGCGACGGTGGAGCGGCCCATTTCATAGTCCGGACCAAGGTAATAGACTTTTGCTCCCGGTTTTTCCTGCTTTAGCCATGCCGCAAGCGCCACCGATTGCTGGCCCGCGCGGGCGTTGACTCGAAAGACGTTCGGTGAACAACCGGAACCGGTGATCGCATCTGAAAACGACACGGTTGTCGCGATAAGCTTGTCGGCCCGATCAGCGACTTGGCCTACAGCCAGCGTGGCTCCGGAATTGACGGTACCGGTTAAGAAGTCAACGTTGTCGACCGTGAACAGCTTCTCTGCCTTGGTGACGGCAACTGCGGGATTTGCCTCACTGTCCTCATAGATAAGTTCGATCTGACGACCGGCGATCCCGCCGGCAGCGTTGATCTCTTCCACCGACTGGTCTATGCCCCAGCGGACCTGCTGACCGATGCCGGCATAGGTGCCGGACAGAGGCGTAAGCACACCGATCTTGATAGTTTCCTGCGCGTAGGCGCTGGACGCCAGCAGCATCGCTATTGTTGTCGTCGTTAAAAGGTTAAGTCTCATCAGGTTTCCTCCCAGAAGTTTTTAGGTGTTTTGTTCAGCATCCGCGGAATGCGGGGCTGCGTTTTTCGTGAAAAGCGCGAACGCCTTCTGCGAAATCTTCGGATTGGCGCAGGCGGCTATAACAGTGGCCCTCCAACTCAATTCCTGAGGCGACAGTCGCATTCTCGCTGTCATTCAGAAGTTTCTTGGCCGTGCGTTGCGCCAGCGGCGAAAACGCCACCAGCTCTGCAACCAGCGCGTCGGTCGCTGCGACTAGTTGGTCAACTGCCACGCAGTCGACGACAATGCCCCAATCGCGCGCCTGCTCGCCGGATATCCGGCGCGAGCGCATGACGACGTCTTTGGTGCGGGCAAGGCCGATCAGGCCCATAAGGCGGGCGGAACCGCCAGAACCAGGAATCTGGCCGAGTTTCTGTTCCGGCAGGGCATAGCGCGTGCCGTGCGTGGCAATCCGGAAATCGCATGCCAGCGAAATTTCAAAGCCGACGCCGAACGTGTAGCCCTGATTGGCCGCAATCACAGGTTTCGCGCAGCGCCAGGGCGCGGCGATATTGTCCGCAAGATGGCTGACATGCTCGGGCGAGGCATCAAGGAAACCTCTGATGTAACCGCCCGACGAGAAATTGCCCCCCTCGGCGCGCAGGACAATAACCCGGACCCGATCGTCCGCGTCCAGTTCCTCGAAAGCCACCCGCAGCTGGTCCCGCTGCCCCATCCAAATGACGTTCATCGGCGGGCGAGACAGAATGATGTCGCCGCGTTGGCGGTCCGGGTCGATCTCGACCCGGAACCCGTCAAGGTCGCTTAGGCGGGGGTCTGTTGAAGTGTCGGTCATTGTTTTCTCCTAAAAGGTTATTTCTCAACAGCAGAGGCGTCAGTGGTTTCGGGATTGTATTTGCCAGCCGCCAGAACGCGGCGCAGCAGCTTACCGACCGGCGATTTCGGCAGATCGTTGACAAATATGATGCGGCGGGGTCGCTTGTATCCGGCAAGCCCCGAATTCCGGCAGTGACTGTCAATTTCATCAGCTGTTAGCGGGCCGGAGCGGCGCACGAAGGCGGTTACGACCTTGCCCCAACGTTCATCCGGCAGTCCAACAACCGCACATTCGCTGACGCTGGGTAGTAAGGACAGGCAGCTTTCGACCTCGACCGGGCTGACATTCTCTCCGCCCGATATGATCATGTCATCCACACGGCCGGTCACGAATAGGTCGCCGTCCGAATCCACCCGGCCCAGGTCACCTGTGAAATACCATCCGTCGCGTAGCGCCTTGGCGTCTGACTCGGGCCGGCGCCAGTATCCTTCAAAGGCCTCATCCCCTGCCAGGGTTGCGATGATCTCGCCTTCTTGGCCTACGCTCACCTCGGCCCTCGGGTCGCCACTGCCGACGGTGACAATACGCAGATGCTGATTCAAACCGGCGCGTCCGGCAGAGCCCTGTTTGAGAGATGCCTTCTGGTTGATTGAAAACGTGTAAACCTCTGAAGAACCGTAGTGGTTGACGAACAGGTCTGGCTTGAAAGCGACGTTGAGACGGCGCAACAGTCCGTCAGTCATCGACGCGCCGGCAAAGCCTAGCCTGCGGACCGAGGAGATGTCAGTCGTTACGAAATCTTCATGCTCCAGCATATCGTGGTAGAGCGTCGGAACCAGATAAAGGCTTGAAATAGCGTGATCCTCTATCAATCGAAGCGCAGTTTTCACATCAAAACGCGGTAGGCAGACAAAGCGTCCTCCCAGCAACATCACAGCCAGCAGCGACCGCACACCCATCGTATGATAGAGAGGCATGACGCCTAGCGTGCGCTCACCCTGCGGCATTAGGTTCTGTGCCACATGCGCCAACGCTGCAGCGCGTTCGGCTTGGTGCCTTCGCGGCACGCCCTTTGGCTTCGCCGTGGTACCGGAGGTGTAGAACATCAGAGACAGGTCGTCCGGTCCGGCCACGGGCATTGCGTCGGCCTGAGCCTGGTACAATTCAGCTATATCGATTGCGTCCTTGCAGTTGGCTTCAACAGAAATCCACGGCATTCCCGCAGCCCTGAGCGAACCTTTGACAGCGTCTTCGCTGGAGGCGTCGAAAACCAGCGCCGTGCCTTCTGCGTCATCCAGCACGAAATCAAGTTCATCCGGTGTCACACGCCAGTTGATCGGAACGATGACCACGCCCGTAAACTGGCAGGCCCAGTGTAGCGTTGCCGCGTCTGCGGTGTTTTGCAGGGCCGTGACCAAACGATCACCCTTTTTCAGACCCACGCGGTGCAATCCATCGGCCAGAGCCGCGACACGCGGCAGCCATTCGGCGTAGGTCAATTGAAGGTCGCCATCAACCAGCGCAACTGCATTCGGGTCACGGGCCACAGAGGCCAGAAATGATCTGCCGAGATCAAGCATTCAAACGCTCCTTTTGCAGAATTTTAGCCGCTTCCATCGCGGCAGTGACAATCGGCTCGTATCCGGTACAGCGACACAGATGGCCGGCAAGCGCGTCGCGGATTTCGGTTTCGCCTGCCTCAGGATGATCGTGCAACAGTGTGTCGAGGGACATTAGGATACCCGCCGTGCAAAACCCGCATTGCAGGGCATGATGGCGGCGAAATGAATTTTGCAGCACGGACAGGGAGCCCGGTGCTGGCGCCAGATGTTCCACGGTTTCGATTTCGGCTCCGTCGGCCTGCACCGCCAGTGTCAGGCAGCTACGGGCGAGACCGTCGTCCATGCGAACCGTACAAGCTCCACAGACGCCGTGTTCACAGCCAACATGGGTGCCCTTGGCGCCAAGAACGTGTCGTATAAAATCGGACAGCAGCATGCGGGGCTCCGCCTCTGCATGTACCGGTTTTCCATTCAGTTTCAGACTGATGGAATGCGTTTGGTCAGCAATCAGGCGGCGCATTGGCGGGCCTCCTTTATGGTTTTGCGCCCCAGTCGCCGGACAAGATCCCGGCGGTAGCGGGCGGTGGCGTGGAGATCGTTGCGGGCATCGAGCGACCAAGCGAGATCGTTGAGCGCGTCGTCGACCTGCCGCTCATCCAGCGAGGACCAATCGCGCACCAGCGGCGTGTCGTTGACGCCACCGATGGCGAGCCGTAGTCGGTCGCCGGTGGCGATTGCGGCAACGGAAACAATGGCAAAATCGCCGTGGCGTATGCCTACCTCGTTGAAGGCGTGTCCGGTGCCTTCTTGGGAGAGCGGGAAGCTGACCGCTTCGATCATCTCGTCCGGTCTGGCGGCGGTCTGCATCATACCGGTGAAAAATTCGGCAGCGGGAAGGCGGCGCGCACCGCGCCCGCGCAGATGTACCCTGCCGTCGAGGGCCACCAGAGCCAAAGCGATTTCCGCAGACGGATCAGCATGCGCGACAGAGCCGCAAACCGTACCCCGCGCCCGTGTCTGGACGTGACCGACCCACGGCAGGGCAGCGGCCAGCAAGGGCACTTCAGACAGGAGATCCCGTCGATTTAAAAGAGCCGCTTGACGCACGGCGAAGGGCACGACCAGTTGACCGCGCTCAACTCGTATCTCGGCACCGCCCGCCACATGCATTACGTCCACCAGCAGGGTCGGCCGCGCAAGGCGCATGTTCAGCATTGCGACCAGCGACTGGCCGCCGGCGATGACCCGGGCGCCTTCGCCTTCGGCAGCCAGCGCTGCCTGTGCCTCCTGAACCGTGCCAGCCCGCAAATAGTCAAAGGGAGCAGGTTTCATTTACCATCTCCGATCCATACGAACAGACGTGCAAAAAGACTCCGCTGGCCACCGGCCCGACGACCTAGGGCCGTAAAGAACTGCCCGATCACGATGCGCGCCGCACCATCCAGCAGGCGACCGCCCACGGAGGCGACCTTGCCACCGACACGGGCTTCGTATTCATAGGCGATCTCGGTTCCGCCATCAGGCAGCACGGTCAAACTGACGTGTCCCGTTCCCTCACCCATGCCAAGCGCACCGGCGGCACGCCCCGTCAAGAGGGCGGAGCTTGGCGGATCAAGCTCGCTGAGCGCGACATCGATCTTGTAGCGGCCCTTTACCGGTCCAACACCAAGGGTCACATCGGCGCTGAACCGGTCTTCGCTGGGCTGGGTGACGCCGTGGGCCCCTGGAATAATCGCTGCAAGTTGTTCCGGGTCCATCAACAGATCCCAGATTGCCTGCGGCGACGCGGACACCTTGGCTCTGCCTCGCCCCGTCAGGCCCTTGCCTGTCGTAGGTGCGGCGGGTTGGTAGCCTTCCGGTGCTGCAGGTTCGGCGTCCAGAAATTCGGCAATACGCGCGGGCGTCAGCGGCAGGACAAGGTCGACCGCGCCACACTTCGGCGCCAGTGCGTCGGCGACGGCATTGGCTACGCAGACCGGCGTCGACATGCAGTTGCCCTCTCCGACACCTTTGGCACCGGTCAGCGTCAGCGGCGACGGCGTTTCGATATGCAGGATATCCAAGGTTGGGATTTCCAGAACGGTCGGCACCGGATAATCCGCGAAGGTGCCTGCCAGAAAGGCCCCGTCCGGACCGTAGGCGAACTCTTCGAACAGAGATGCGCCGATCGCCTGCGCGAAAGCGCCGCGAATTTGTCCTTCGACCATGCCGGCATGCAGAACGCGTCCACAGTCATGCATAGTAACATAACGGTCGACCCGAACCTGACCGGAGACCGCGTCGATCTCTACACCACAAAAATCAAAGATAAAGGAATGACACAGCGAGGAATTGATCCCATCCTCGCCAGTAGGTGCCGCCAATTCTTCGGGCGACCAGATCGCTGTTTCACGAACTACGGGGTCCATATCGTCGGGCAGCGTTCCCGGAGCCCAATGGCTGGCCGAGGCGATACGCGCAAAGGATATGCTGGCTTCAGGGTTGCCATTCAGATGTACGCGCCCTCCGGCAAAGACGATATCTTCCGGCCGGCCGTTCAGTTGCCCCGCAGCGATCCGCGCGAGGCGATGGCGCAGTCTGTCGGCGGCAAGTTGCACTGCCGAAAGAGTGGAGGCTGCAAACCGGCTGGAATAGTTGCCGGCGGCGATGGACCAGGCATCCTTGGCGGTATCAAATTCAGCAACAACCCTGACATCTTTGGAGCGAAGTCCCAGAACACCGCTCACCAGTTTCGCCGCTACCGTCTGGTGCCCCTGTCCTTGCGGCACGCTGTCTATTTGCACAGTCACAGATCCCACTGGATCCAGCGAGATCGTAGCTGCAGCATGTGCGCCGTTTTTCGGGCCAGATTTGGCGCGCTGCGCCGGCGTCAGCGCCGTGGAAAGATAGCCCATGTTCGAAACCGACGGCTCGACTGCAGCAGTCAGGCCGATGCCATAGATCCGCCCCGCGGCGCGCGCCAGATCACGTCGAGACAGCAGCTCGCCATAACGGCCGTCATTCAGTGCAACATCGAAGGCGCGGACATAATCGCCCGAGTCATAAGTGGTTCCGCTGGCTGTCCGGTAGGGAAAAGAACTAATCAGGTTGCGGCGTATGACGTCAAGCGGATCAAGTTCCAGTTCCTGGGCGATCCTCTGCATTAGCCGTTCCAGCGCGTAGTAGATCTGCGGCCCTCCAAAACCCCGGTTGAGGCCAGTTGGCGTCTTGTTGGTCATCACGATCCTGTTTCGAACCGAAAGGTTCGCAATGTCGTAAGCACCGCAAAGATTACCGTGCATCCGGTAGAGCGTTGCCGGTTCAGGAGCGCGCAGATAGGCTCCGACATCTTCGATCTGATCCCAGAACAGAGCTGTCACGCGGCCGTCAGGCTCGACGGCGGCTTGCAGTTCGACGACACGGTTGGTTGCGGACACCGACGCGGTCAGGTGCTCAAGACGGTCTTCGATCCACTTCACGGGGCGGGCCGCGATGCGGGCGCAGGCAGCCATCAGAACGATATAGGGGAATACTCCCTGCTTGACCCCAAAACTGCCGCCGGAATTCGGCGGGGTGCGCAGTCGCAGCTTGCTTCCAGGAACCTTCAGCGCACGCGCGATTACGGGATGAATCGAAAACGGACCCTGGAAGTTCGCCTGAATGTCATATCCGGTACCGTGCGGATCGTATTCGGCCAGAACCCCGTAGGTTTCCATCGGCGTGCAGGAATTGCGGGGATAGCGGACCTTGACCGCGATGCAGCGTGGAGCAGCCTCGCGGGCAGATTCTGGGTCACCATAGCGGAATGTGCGTTCCGAACCGAGGTTGTTTTCAAGTTCTTCGTGCAGGACATACGCGTTCATGTCCAAGGCGGCCTCAGGGTCGATCACCGGCGGTAACGGGGTGTAGTTCACCTCGATCAGGTCAAGCGCATCTTCGGCAACATAACGGTCTTCGGCCAGCACAACCACCACCGGTTCCCCGACATATCGCGCGCGATCCACAGCCATCGGCCAGCATTTGATCGGAATTTTGACGCCGACCATCAGGGGTTCCGACACTTTGGCCAAGGCGGTGCCGTCGATTACCGCAGCCACACCCGGCAAAGCGCGGGCGCGACTACTATCTATCGAGACAATGCTGGCATGGGCATGTGGAGCGCGCAGAATAGCGGCGTGCAACGTGCCTACGGCGAAGGGCAGGTCGTCAATGAATTGTGCCGATCCGGACAGGAGCGCGCCATCCTCGATGCGCTCTTCCACGTCCGCTGTCTTTGTATCAAATGCCATTAATGGCAGCCTCCCTGATGAGCGTATTCGAGCTCTTATCAGGTACGATGGATTACAATCTGGCTGTAAATCGATACCGAGGCATCGCAGAATTTACCCTAGAGTCTCAAAGATGGAAGGCTTCGCCTATATCCCCGATCCGGGCGATGGACCGAAACTGGCTGGGCGCAACACCGGCGTGATCGCGGAAAAAGCGGGTAAAGTGCGCTTGGGTGGAAAAGCCGAGCTTATCGGACATTTGGCCAAAACTCATATCGCCATTGACTGTTCCGAAAATGGCCTGCTCCAGTCGCACAACATTCAGAAAGACGCGCGGGCTTACGCCGGTCGAGGCTTCGAACACACGGAAGAAATTGGCGCGGCTCATGCCTGCCTCTGCCGCCAGTCGCTCGATATTGTCGACCTCGCCCGGTTCGCGTCGGATCATGGCTATGGCTTTTCGTACGCGCCAGTCCACCGATTGCACGCGCGACGCCTCGCGCAGTCCCGCCCCGACACTGCGCCATTCTGTAAAGCGTTCGATCACGGCGATCATCAGGTCACCGAGCAATTTCTCGTGCTCTACGACATCCGTCGGCGCATGGATCATGGACGTGGCCAGCGCCATCGACAATTTGCGGATGTTTAGCGTTATGGCACCTGTGGCGGATGCGAAGAACCCGGTATCGCCTGACGAAGCCCAATTCTTTCGGAACTCTGCCAGCCAGATCGGTTCAATATAGAGGGCAAGGATTAGGCAACGCGGCTGATCCGGCTTATGAACATAGGCATGCGGCGTCCAGGCATTCACCAAAACAGCGCTTTCATCCGTGAGGTGCGCTACAGTCTCGCCGACAAGAAACTGCGTGTCAGCACCATCGACTTTCAAAAGGACATGGCAGTGGGGATGAGCGTGCCGCACAAGATTGCGATCCATGTCCAGTAGTGCGACACGGCCAAAACTACCAGAACGTATGCGCAGGGCTTCTGACATCAGCATAATATAGCAGTACAGACAGACAATAGATAGTAGTAATGATGTAAGGCTGGAATACCCCATCTGATTTGGCCCACCGTTATGTTTAGAAAACGGAGGACGAAGGATGGCAAACAAGCGGCACAAGCTCGAGGAAATAGTTCAGAAGTTGCGGCAGGTTGATGTGCTTGTCGGCCAAGCGATGCAGCGGGTGGATGCAATCCACAAAGCTGTAAGCGGGTACTGTCAGACAAAACGAGCTTGAGACGGGGCGGGCGGTTTCGTAGCCTCTCCGTATAACAAAACACTCCCCATTTAGGTACATGAAACCTGGCCCGGGGTTCCTGGACCATCTTGCTTAGGTCTGTGGACTGGGGATCAAGAGCCAAGGTCCACGGATAGTAGAGCACCCATCCACGTTTCCGCCTTCAGTGTTACCTGTGCACAGGTGGCGTTGGATAGTTTTGCTCGGGCCGCGGTCCTTGGACCAACGGCAGAGGGTTACTGTACGTAATCGCTACAGTTGATCTGTAGGGCTAAGGACCTCTCACCACTATTGTAAGGCCCCGCGCCTCTGACCGCGGGCCTTAAGTATTAGCCTTGTAAATTCATTGGGAGGGGGTTTTGTTTGACACCACCAACTGAGGAAGCAGACATTGCGTTGGCCAAGCACTAACGGCTGCTATGCGGACAAAGCGGCCTTTTGCAGCTGCGGCTACTGCTGACGCAGCAAATGTTGGCACTTGCAGCGCTGGTCATTTTGCGGTGCAGCACTTTTCACCGAACCGGCCGTTCAAACGGGCCGATCTTGGTTGTTCTCAAAATGGCCTTTCTCAGCGGCCTTTTCTAACAAACGAGATGCGGACAAATCTACCTTACGCTGTTCTGGTCTTTGTTTGGCTTTCTGCACTTTTCTCGGCCAAGGCCCTAAAAGGTGCCACGAGCGTGGCTACCGTCAGCGCTCATGTGCCTAAGGCAGTGTTCGACAATTGAGTACATCTGGCTCATTGTTGCCGCCAAGGTGAGGACAGCTCTGTTTAGTCGTCAACATCAATCATGTTCGCGCTTTTTCAAACGCTTCCCAGGCAGTCTCAAACGCATTGAAATCGAACCCTGGCTCGCGGGCTGGACCAAGAACCAGATGTTCGGTGTCTTGCATCTTGCGGATCGCGCGTTCCAAATCGGGGATGACGTCTGGCGGGATCACAACGGCGCCGTGTCGATCCGCGTGTACCAGATCGCCCGGATTGACTGTCAGACCGAAAACCTGAACCGCAGTATTCACCGCCGTCACGTGGACAAAGCCATGGCTGGGACCAATCGATCCCGCGACGACCGGATAATCCGGCGCCATGTCACCCAAGTCACGCATGACGCCGTTGGTCAGCGTACCCGCCACGCCAAATCCTTTGTGGATCGTCGTATTCACCTCGCCCCAGAAGGCGCCAATAGCATTTGGAAAGTCCTCATCCTCAATGACACAAGCCGCGGGCTGCGGAGCTTCGGAGATCTGTTTGTAGTAGGCCATGCGGCGCGCACGCACGGTTTTGGGCGGTTCTTCTGAAGGGGCAACAGCGGCAATTTTTGCGGTGCTGGCGTAGCCGACCAATACGCCGGTCGGCTCGTTGATCAACATCGTGCCGCGCGTGAAGTCGTTGAAGCCGCGCTTGCCTTGCGCCACCTCGATCGCATTGCAGACCGTGGGCGTGTCGACCGATATCAGAAGCTTATGTAGCGATGGTTGCATGTGAATTACTCCTCTTGCCAACGCTCAAGCGCGGCGCGGGTTGCGTTGGGGCGTTCCAGCGTGGGGAGGTGCCCGGCGTCTTGTATGATAGTCAAAGTTGCTTGTGGCATCAGTTCAGCCATCAGTTCGTGGCGATGTAGCGGGCAAAGACGGTCTTGCGCTCCGGTGAGGATCAGCGTGGGTTTGTCCCAGTTTTGAAGTGTTTGTTTCTGGTCCGGACGGTCTCTTAAGGCGACAGACTGGCGCACGAAGACCTCGGGGCCAAGGTCCAGAGCCATCTCCATACACAAGTCCAACACATCACTTCGGTGCGGGCCATCGGCGAGGTAGTTTGGCTTCATCTCGTCTCGCATGACGCTGTCCAATTCCCCCACCATAGCTTTGTCAATTTGGGGTTGGCGCAGCGCCTTGATTTGGTCGGTTTCCGCTTCGCAATTCGTGTCCATCAGACAGAGACGGGTGACCCTGTTCGGTGCCTGCCGAATGACTTCCATCGCAACGATGCCACCCATCGATAGCCCACCCAAGGCGAAGCACTTGGGCGCCTTCAATAGTACATCTGCGGCCAGTGCCTGAACGGTGTCATGATGCGAAATGGCAAAGCAGAGGTGGGTCGGCATGTGTTGGAACAGCCGCCCGTCGCACATCATTCCGGGCAAGAGAACAAGGGTCATTTGACTTGTGCGGCTCCTGCGGACAGGGCGGCAAGCTTTGCATATGCGATTTCGGGATCAACAGCACCGTATCCGGCGAAGGTTCCAAAACCACAATCTGACCCAGCGATCACGCGATCATGGCCAACGATGTCAACGAAACGTTCGATACGCTGCTGCACAAGGTCGGGATGTTCGACGAAATTGGTGGTCGTATCGACGACGCCGGGGACAAGGATTTTGTCGTCGGGAATGTCCGCTTTGCGATCGCGGAAAACGGCCCATTCATGGCCGTGGCGGGGGTTGGAGGTTTCAAAGAGCAATTTATTTGCCCCCACCGACATCAGCGTGTCGAACATTTTGGACATCGGAATGTCGCAGACATGCGGCCCTTCGTAATTCCCCCAACAAATATGCACCCTTACACGGGACGGATCGATGCCTTCCAATGCGTGATTAAGGGCCTCAACATGAGAGCCTGCGATCTTGAGGAATTCATCATCAGAGAGGTCGTTAAACAGCATGTGGCGGGACAGCGCGAGGTCGGGGCAGTCCAGTTGCAGATCAAGGCCACTGTCTACAATCGTGCTGTATTCGGCGCGCATCGCGTCGGCGAGGGCCGCGAGGTATTCTTCGCGCGTTGCGTAAAAATCGTTTTGCAAAAACAGTGAGATAACACCGGGGCTCGCCGCGTTCATGAAACCGCGTTCAATGCCTTGCTCAGCCATGCCTGCCCTGAGATTGGCGATGTCTTTTTCCAACTCGCCTTGGCCTTTGGATTTCACCTCGCCGACACACATGGGGCGGGCGTATTGCGGGGTGCCGCCATCATCCGCCAAGCGCTTGAGGAAACTGGGGAACTTCTTCAAATCGGCAGGCGCATTGCGGGGGCTGTCGCCGTCGAAACCTGTGTAGCGATCTTTGACGTAGGTGGCGTAGCTAATCTTGGAGGTTTCCCCGTCGCTGACGATATTGACACCCGCGGCCACTTGTTTGGCAACGGTTTCTGACACGGCTTTGGTCATCGCTGCATCAAATGCGGCTTGGTCGAAGTCCTCGCGATTTTCGCGGGCGAAGATGAAATCCACGACCTCTTGGGTGCGTGGGAGGGAGCCGACATGGGACGTTAAGATCTTGGACATTTTGAGCCTTTCGAATGAGTCACAGTGCGTACACTTCCTGTACACAATCTGTATGTACAGCGGTGCACAGGGAGCGCGTTAACCTTTCCACGTCAGCCCAGCGGGATCGCCCGTGGCTACAATGTGATAAAGGCTTGCCTCGCCGGTCATTGACGGGACGGCGGAGTGGGCGAGGTTTTCAGGGACGGACATGGTGTCGCCCGGCGCTATGGTCGATGAACCGCCATCCCACGTTACCTTCCAATGACCGCGCATCGGCATCAGGACCGAAGGGTATTTGTGGCTGTGCTTGGCCTCCGTCGCGCTACCGCGCGTGATGAAATCGACCTCAAAGCCGGGCTTGTCGCGCAAGATGCCATTTTCGCCGATGACTTTGGCTGGCTTTTTGTCGGCCAGTGCCATGAGGTCCCAATAACGGGCGACGTGGTTGGGCAGCACGTCTGCGGTCGTTGGTTCGGGGCGCTTGGCGAGTTCTTCGTCCGACATCAAGGGCATCGGGGCGACACCTTCGGGCAACTTTTGCTGGCGCTTGGTGTCATAGAGTTTGCCGTTCTCGCCGAGGATCAAGCCGTGCTCAGCGGCGTTTTCGATAACCTGTGGCGCCCACATGACGCCACCACCTGCATCGTCGCCGCCAAGGATGGCCATAATCATTCCGTAATCCGTGCCAATATTCTCAAAACCACGGAAAATACCTGTGGGGATGTTGATGATGTCGCCCTCTTCCAGCGTCACCTCGCCCGCGTCCCCCCAACGGCCCCAGAAAAAGCGCCATTTGCCCGACAGCACAAAGAACGCCTCAGCGGTGTGGTGATCGTGCAGGGAGTTGGTCACACGCGGAGGCTGGCCCGCGGCACCGATGTTGAAACCGTGCGGGATGCCGATATGGACATGTTGGTCTGGCGATTCAGAGACTCCCCCACCGATAATGGTGAAGTTCTCTTTCTGGTCACTGCCCGGGGTATGGGCGTCGATAAAGGCGGTTTTGCAAGGTTGCAGATCGCCGTAGCGAACGATGCGAGAGTCCATTTCAGTTGGCGTCATTGCTGTGTTCCTTGCATCAGAATTTGTTTCCAGATCGCGATTTCGTCGTAAAGGGCGCACTCGCGGCGAATGGTGGCGTCTTGCGGGCCGCTCGCGTTGCAAAACGGGCCGTATTCTGCGTGGCACATGCCCATCACATGAACTTTCGCGCCCGTCGGTTTGCCGAAAGTGCCCCAACCGGAATGCGTGCCATCCAACGACCAGCGGATCGCGGCGCGCGGGGCCAGCATGTCCCCGTCCATGCCGATCTGGTGGTGGATCGTGAATTTAGCATCCGGAAAAGATGACCGCAGACCCAGCCAGAATTTCGTGACGCTGTCGTGTGAGAGAACGGTTTGCGCGCCCGCGTATTCGCAGTTTACCGCGCGGTCGTAGTCTTTTGGTATGGTGTGAAAGTCGAGATCCATGATGCGCGTCAGGGTGTCGGCGTACCGTTGGCCCCAAGCATTGTCATTACCTTTGGAGTTGTAACCGCCGTCGATGTCTTGGTCCGGCGTAAACGGCTTGGGCGCCGCATCGGGCCCGCCTTCAGCCTCGATCAGTTGGGCCGCATAGTCGCGCGGGTCCATGCCCAGTTGGCGCACGATCCCGCCGTAGTCCCGCACCAGCCATTCGTCATAGATGCAGTCATCCTTGGCGGCGCAATCGGCGATGACGCGCACGGTCCATGGCTTGCCGGTCGCAGCACCGAATTGACCGTCTCGGGTGTGGGTGGCGCGGGTGATGAGGCGGTGAGAGGACAGCAGGCCAAATTCGGGATCGTCGGAGAAGATCACGTCATCGCCAAGCAATTCGCGGTCTGGAAATTCGTTGATCGTCGCCATCGTTGCGGCCATGACAGCCCCATTCCCGCGCTGGATGCCCATGGGCGAGCGCACGACGATGTCTTTGGCGTAATAGTCGTGCAGTGTGCCGACGCCGCGGTCCTCCCAAATCTCTTTGGTGATGCCGATGATGTAGTCGGGAAAGTCTTTCCAGCGGTTTGAAAAACCCTTCATAGCGGTGATCCTTTGAGCGGTTTGGAGGAGCCTCTTTGGATAAGAGGCCCTTCTATTTCTATGGTTTGCGTATAAGTGTCTTGGCCGTCGATGGCGGACATAAGGGTGTCGATCGTGGCCTCGACCATCCGGTTGACGGGTTGGCGTACAGTGGTGAGGTCATAGGCGGGCCAGGAGGCGAGCGGCACGTCGTCATAGCCGATGATCGCGACGTCATCGGGGATCGAAAAGCCCATTTGGCGGATCTCATCCATCACGGCGAAAGCCATGTGATCATTACCCGCGAAGATCGCGTCGGGGCGGGTTTCGCCTGCCATCAACTGGCGGGCCGTGGCGGCGGCGACGTTGCGTTTGTACATGCCGTCGATGATCGCGAAGGGCGTGAGGCCAGCGCCCGCCATTGCATCCTCGAACCCTTGCCGACGGTCGCGCCCCGTGAGAGAGCCTTCCCAGCCAGCGATATGGGCGATGCGTGTGTGGCCTGCGTCGATGAGGGCTTGGGTGGCCATCGTCGCGCCTTTGATGTTGGCGGACGTGACCGCCGAAAGACCGCTACCGGGCTGTCCACGGTTGAACAGGACCACAGGAATGCCTGCTTTGACACACAGCTCCGTGAGGCCAGAGGACATCGAGACAGAAGCGGCGATGATGCCATCGACCTGATAATCGAGCAGGTCTTGCACGACGTTTTCGATGCCGTCGGTGGAATTGGAGACGGTGAAGATCAGGATGTGATAGCCCTGCGCCTGTAGTGCGTTGGAGAGACGTTCAAGGGCTTCGGGGTAGAACTGGTTATCAAGATAGGCGACGATCAACCCGATAATGCGCGACTTGCCGGTGATCATTGCGCGGGCCAGCACGTTGGGGCGATAGCCGAGCTGCTTGGCTGCTTTCTTTACCTTCTTGGTGGTTGCGGGACTGGCCGACGCGCCCGAAAAAACGCGGCTGACAGCGGATTGGCTAACGCCAGCCATTTTAGCAACTTGCAGAGAGGTAATTTTCGCGCCCATCAGTCTGCTGTCCAACCTCCGTCGATGATCAAATGCGTGCCGGTAATCAACGCGGCGGCGTCAGAGGCGAGGAAGGTGGTCGCGCCCATGATGTCGCTCACCTCGCCGACGCGCCCAAGTTTGATCTTTTCTTCGATCCAGGCGCGGCGTTCCGGGATGGCGAGGGTTTGCTCGCCAAGTGGCGTGCGGATGAAGGTCGGGCAAATGGTGTTGACGCGGATCTGGTGCGGGGCCCATTCGATGGCCATGCTTTTCGTCATGCCTTCCAGCGCGTGTTTGGTGGCGCAATAGACGGCACGGTCGAGGCCGCCGACGTGGCCCATTTGGCTTGAGATATTGATGAGGGAGCCGGGTTCTCCGGCTTCGATCAGTCCTTTGGCCACGGCGCGGGTAAGGAAATAAGCAGCCTTGACGTTGAGGTCCGTGACGGCGTCGTAGTCGGCCTGTGTGGTGTCTGTCGCAGGGGCGTGGCGGGCGAGACCAGCGGCGTTGACGAGGATATCGAAGGGGCCGTGGGCGGCGATGGCGGCCTCGGTCGCGGAAATGTCGGAGATGTCGAGCGGGAGGGCGGCGGCCTCCCAGCCCTGCGATTGGAACGCGGCCGCCTGTTTCTCAACCGCCGTGGCGGTGCGGGCAACCAGCGTGACGTGGGCGCCAGCCTCGGCCAAGGCTACGGCGCAGCCTTCACCGATGCCGGAGGTCGCGCCAGTGACCAACGCGCGTTTGCCGTCAAGGCGCATGGAAGGCGTGCGCGGAAGGCTCATGAGAACTGGCTTTCCGGTAAGGAGATGGGGCCGAGGTTGCGGGCCTTGTTGAATTCGCCCATTCGGGCAAGCACGTCCACGCCCAACTGTCGGTAGATGTCCAAAAGGTCGATCAGGACCCAGTTTTCGCGGATCAAACCATCCTCGACGCGCCAAAAATCAAGCGAGCGCATGAGGATTTCTTTGCCTGCTGGTGCAAGCCCCATCCATTCGCCCTCAGATACGGTCAGACGCATGTTCGGCCAACCAGTTTCGCAGACGTAATTGCCCTGGGCGAACCAATGGGACGACAAATCGCCCATGGCATCAAGTTTGCGGTCGGGCATCGCCTTGAGGAACGGGATTTGGTGCCAGTTGCGAAACCCCGCAATGCCGCGACCCGTGCCGATGCCCGCAGGCCCGTACCAGTTGTTGCGCGGGTGCCAGTATTTTTCCAAATTCATCACCGCCGGATCGGGATTGGCGGGATATTTGCAAAGGTCATCCAGCATCGCCAGCACATGGGCCATCGTTGCGTTTCCGTCCCCCTCCGCCGTCAGGCCGTCTTGGGTCATCGGCGCAGGGGTGGCGAGGAATTTGCCAAGCTGCGGAGCGAGGGGCCAGGCGTTCGCCTGCATCATCAGCTCTGGTATGTCCCACAGGATTTGCGCCTCGGTGATCTTACCATCCTCAAGTTTGAAGAACTCGTGGTAGCGCATGTGGATCAGGTGGCCCGTGGGTGGAATATTCAACCAAGGGCGCAACATGGTGCCCATATAATTGCCCATGCAGCCGACCCAGTCCTGACCTTCCGGCGTGGTGCCTGACAGCACAATCATGTCGCGGCGCTCAAGGTCGGGGATCGCGTCGAGCAGCGGGGCATAGGCGGTGTCCCACATGTCCGCGCCCGTCACAGTGTCCATGGGGTGACAGATGTGGATGGTGGCGTCAGGTGCAAAGGTTTGCGCAACCACTTTGGCGGAGTCCGGCGTTGCGGCTGCGAGCGCATTTCGCAGAGGAAACAGGGCGGGGTGGAGGCTCACTCGGCGGCCTCGCGGTAGGGCGCGCCAGTGCCGTAGGGGACGTTGATGCCGCCGTAGCGGCGCACGCGGATATTGCATTGCTCGGCATGGCCAACGAAGCCTTCAAGCATGCAAAGGCGTGAGCCATATTCGCCGACCAGTGTGGCCGCCTCGTCAGTGGTAATTCTTTGATAGCTGTGGGTTTTCAGGAACTTACCGACCCACAAACCACCAGTGTAGCGACCAGCCTTTTTGGTGGGCAGCGTGTGGTTGGTGCCGATGACTTTGTCACCGTTGGACACGTTGGTGCGCGGACCAAGGAACAAAGCACCATAACATGTCATATGCTCAAGGAACCAATCATCGCGATCTGTCATCACCTGCACATGTTCAGATGCAATGTCGTCAGCGACGGCGAGCATCTCGTCATAGGTGTCACAGACGATGACCTCGCCGTAGTCTTCCCAGCTCTTTCCGGCGGTGTCGGCGGTCGGGATGATTTGTAGAATGCGGTCGATTTCCGCCAGCGTATCCTTGGCGAGCTTTTCGGAGTTGGTGAGCAAAACGGCGGGAGAGTTATAGCCGTGTTCAGCTTGACCCAGCAGGTCCGTGGCGCAGAGTTCGCCATCAGCCGCCGTCTCATCGGCGATAACCATGGTTTCGGTCGGGCCAGCAAACAAATCAATGCCGACGCGCCCGAACAGCTGGCGTTTGGCTTCGGCGACAAAGGCGTTACCGGGGCCGACGAGCATGTGGACAGGCTCAATCGTTTCGGTGCCAATGGCCATGGCGCCAATCGCTTGAATGCCGCCCATGACGTAGATTTCGTGCGCGCCACCGAGATGCATGGCGGCAATCACGGCTGGGTTAGGCTCACCCTTGAACGGCGGCGTGGCGGCGATGATACGCGGCACTTTGGCGACGGAGGCAGTGGCAACTGACATATGCGCGGACGCGACCATAGGGAATTTTCCGCCGGGCACATAGCAGCCAACCGATTGAACGGGAATGTTTTTATGCCCCAAGATCACGCCGGGCATGGTTTCGACTTCGATGTCGAGCATGCTATCGCGCTGGTGTTGGGCGAAGACCCGCACCTGTTCTTGCGCGAACTTGATGTCGGCCATTTCGCGCGGGGTGACCTTGGCGATGAGGGCCTCGATCTCAGCCTCGGACAGGCGGTAGCTTTCACGGTCATACTTGTCGAATTTCACCGACATTTCACGCACGGCGGCATCGCCTTTGGTTTCGATTTCTTTCAAGCCACTTTCGACGATCGCGCGGGTTTTGGCGTCGTCTTCGGCGCGTGCCTCAAGGGAGCGGGCAGTTTTCAGATGGCGGATGGTCATGAGCAGTGCTCCTCGGGCGTGGTCGTTAAAGCTTGGTCAGGGCGAGCAGGTTACAACCGCTCGCCACTCGTGGCGTCAAACAGATGGCAGGTCGCAGCTGGAATTGTCGCGGCGACAGTTTCGCCAATTTTGGCGCGAAAATCTTTGTCGGCCTTCACGGTTGCGATGGCACCTGCGATGCGGAACGTAACCATCGTGGCATCGCCCAAAAGCTCCATGGAATAAACTGGCGCATTCACGGACGGAGCATCGCCGCCGATTGATGCGTCTTCGGCGCGGTAGCCCAGCGTGACCGGGCCTGAGAGCGTGCTGTGCAGACCAGTGATCTTGACGTCCTTGCCGGTGAAAGTCCCGCCTTCGATCGTGCCCTCAAGCAGGTTCATGGCAGGAGAACCGATGAAGCTGGCCACGAAGGTATTGGCTGGGTTGTCGTAAATGTCCGTCGGGGAGCCGACCTGCTGCACCACGCCTGCGGACATGACGACAACACGGTCCGCCAACGTCATGGCTTCGATCTGGTCGTGGGTCACATAGATCGTGGTGACCTTTAACTCGTGGCTGAGGTTTTTGATCTGGGCGCGCGTAGAAACACGCAGCTTGGCGTCGAGATTGGAGAGCGGCTCATCCATCAGGAAAACGTTGGGCTGGCGCACGATGGCGCGGGCCAAGGCCACGCGCTGACGCTGACCACCGGAAAGTTCGGCGGGTTTGCGGTGGAGGAAATCGTCGAGCTCGACCATCGCCGAGGCACGCATAACGCGTTCTTTATGCTCGGATGAGGGAACTTTGCGCATGCGCAACGGGAAACGGATGTTTTCGTAGACATCGAGGTTGGGGTAGAGCGCGTAGGACTGGAACACCATCGCGCAATCGCGGTCTTTGGGCTCAAGGTGGTTGATACGTTTGCCATCTACCAGAATGTCGCCTTCGGTGGGGTCTTCCAGACCTGCGATCATCCGCATGGTCGTCGTCTTGCCGCAACCCGACGGGCCAAGAAGGACGAGAAATTCCTGATCCGCAATGGTAAGGTCAAAGTTCTCGACTCCGACAAAGCTGCCCCAGCGTTTGTGGATATTCTTGAGCTGAATTTCGGCCATGAGGGCGCCTTTCTTGCAAAGGTATGCAACAGGTGTAAATCTGATTCTATTATCTGCGCAAGTTCTTTTTGCACCTTTATTACATAGTGGCTCTCTCGCAGGTGCAGCATTTTAATTTTTACAGACCGTCCCAATTTTTTCCTTGATTTGCGGTTAAGTTGGCCGTTTGATTGCAAACGTATGCACGGCGTTTCTTGATTCGCCAGAATCGGTGCGCCTAACGAAAAGCTAAATACGTACTGAACCATTAGGGAGACTATAATGACCAAATTTACCAAACTGATCGGGGCCACAGCTGCCGCCCTGACGATGGGCACAGCCGCCTTTGCGGATGGCCATGGCTGCACCGCAGAAGGCCGGTTGAGCATCATCGGTAACGAATTCCCAGCGATCCAATCCGTCGCAGCTCTGGCGCAATCCTGCGAAGGCATTGAGGGCGAAGCAAACCTGACGGCTGATCACCAGACGCTGAACCTTGCTGGTATGTCCGGCAATCCCGCTGAATACACATCCGCGATTGTTGCGAACTCTTCCATCATTGCGTTGATCAACGACGGCGTGATCCGCCCGCTCGACGATCTGGTTGCTGAGTATGGCGCGGACATTCCGGGTCACATGAAGATTTCTGTTGATGGTCAGATTATGGCGATTGCGTTCATGGCGAACGCACAGACGCTTGCCTACCGCTCTGACGTGCTTGAGCAGGTCGGTCTCGAAGTGCCAACATCCTACGAAGAAATGCTGACAGCTGCTGCGGCAATCCGCGAAGCTGGCATCATGGAAAACCCTCTGGGTGGTGCTTATGCGTCCGGTTGGAACCTCGCGCAGGAATTCAACAACATATACATCGGCCACGGCGGCGAGTTCTTTGAAGCTGGCACAGCCAATGTCGCCATCAACAACGAAGCTGGCGTTGCCACGCTTGAGATGATGAAGGCGCTGTCCGAGTACATGAGCCCTGACTTCCTGACACACGATTCCAACGGCACTCAGGCTGAGTGGGAAGCAGGCAATGTGGCCCTGATGAACATGTGGGGCTCGCGTATGGGCAACCTGATGGACGACGAAGGGTCCGCACCGGAAGTCTATGAAAACACAATGGTTGCTGGCCCATTGATGGTCGGTGACAGCGGTGTTCCAGCGACGACACTTTGGTGGGACGGTTGGACCGTTGCGACGAACGTCAGCGACGAAGATGCGGCGGCAACATTCCAAGCGTTGGCACATGCGGTTTCCCCTGCATTGCTGAACGATGAGACCATGGGTCAGGCCGTTTGGCTGATCGACGGTTTTGAGCCACAGCCCGTGAACGAAGGCGTTTTGGCGGCGGTTGCTGCGGGATCCAAGCCATACCCGATGGTTCCGTTCCAGGGTCTTTTGCACTCCGCACTTGGTGCTGAACTGTCTGACTTCATGCAGGGCACCGAGTCAGCAGAGCAGGCTTTGGCAGACGTTGAAGCAGCCTACGCCGCTGCGGCAATCGAAGCTGGCTTTGTAACCGAGTAAGCCGACTAAATCAGAGCGGCGCGCATCTGTGCGCCGCTCGAACCATCTCATTCTTAAGATCGCAACGCGAAATTGCAGCACAACACTTGGGGGCCAGACGTGAATCACAAGACCTTCCTAACCTTTGTCGCTCCGTCGCTATTGGCTATGCTTTTGCTGATCGTGTTCCCCGTGATCTCGGTGGTCTTGCAGTCGTTTCACGCCCAACATGAACAAGTCATGGAAGTGGTTGAAACCTGTGGTCCGTTCGGGTGCACGCAAACGACCTCTGTGAACCAAGAAATCTCACTCGCCTTGCAAGAAGAAAAACCCTTGGGGCGCTTTGTGGGCTTTGATAACTATGTGAACCGCGGCCACCTTGCTTTTTCCGAAATGGGCGAAGCTTGGCGCACATCCATAGGATGGGGCGACTGGTGGAGCAAGGTGATGAACCTGCCCTTCTACAGCGCCATTGTATTTACGCTGACCTTTACCTTCATTGTGACGCCGCTGACGATCGTCCTCGGATTTTCGATCGCGATTGCAGTGAACTCCGCCTCGCGCGCCATCAAGGGGCCTTTGATCTTTGTGTCGTTGCTTCCATTCATCATCACCCCCTTAGTCGGGTCGCTGGTCTTGTTCTGGATGGTCGATGCACGCGGTATCTTGGGGTATGCAATTCAGGCGATAGCAGGCAACCCCGATTTGAGCGTCAAAGCCTCAACCCCAATGATGTGGATCATGCTGATGTTCTACGGGATTTGGCATGCGGCGCCTTTTGCCTTTGTTGTGTTTTACGCCGGTCTGCAATCGGTCAGTCAGGACGCGGATGAAGCGGCGATGATTGATGGCGCGAACCGTTGGCAGCGCGTGCGTTATGTCACGATCCCGCACATCATGCCACTTGTGACCTTTGTGGCGTTGATCCAGCTGATGGACAATTTCCGCGTCTTCGAGCCGTTGATTTCGTTCAGCGCAGAGGCGCATGCCCAATCGCTTTCGACCTATATTTTCTCGGACCTTGGCGGAGAGACGCGGTTGCTGAACTCGGCTGCGACGACCTCACTTTTGACAGTGTTATGTGTCGGAATTCTTCTGTCCCCCGTCCTTGTGCGCACGTGGCGCGATTTCAAGAGAGCCTGACCCATGAGCACAGCCAACCCCCGCAAACAACCGGCGTCACTCCGGATCATCCTGACTGGGTTTTTGGTCCTCTGGGTGATCATGGCAGCCTTTCCGTTCCTGTGGACCCTTTGGGGATCCTTCAAGGTTGAGGGCGATTTCTTCTCAAAAGCGAACTGGGTCTATGCCCTGACCGGTGAGTCGACGCGGGTCGAAACCGGTGGCTCCTTTACGGGCGACGGATACTACGGCGCTTGGGTCACAGAAGAATTCGGGCGCGCGGTGATGAACACATCGATTGTCTGCTTTTGTGTTGTGACGATTTCACTGACGTTGAGCACGCTTGCGGGCTACGCGCTGTCGCGGTCCACATACAATTATGCGTTTTGGATTCTGATCGCCGCATTGATGTTTCGCGCGATGCCGCAGATCACATTGGTGTCCGGTTATCTTTTGCCGTTTTATGAATGGAACCTTTGGGGGCGTTTGGGGACAACAATCGTTGTGCTGGTCGCCATCAACCAACCCTTCAGCCTGTGGATGATGACCTCCTTTTTCCGCAATATTCCAAAGGACCTTGATGAAAGCGCGATGGTGGACGGGTGTAACCGGTTTCAGGCGTTCCGCCATGTGATCCTGCCGGTCATGTGGCCCGGTGTTGTCACGACGGGGCTGTTCAGCTTCTTGCTGGCCTATAACGACTTCCCTGTCGCCGCGATGCTGCTGGATCAGCAGAACCAGACGATGATCCCGAAGATTGCGTCTTTCCTTGGCACCACGCAAACCAAAGGCAACGTCATGTTTGCGGTCGCGTCGGTTGTGTCGGCCACGGCACCGTTGTTCGTGTTGATCCTGTTCTTCCAACGCCAGATCGTGTCAGGTCTGACGGCAGGCGCTGTTAAGGGATAAGAAATGTTTCAGGACCAAAAGGCAGTTGTGCGCGCATTTTACGCGGACATGAAAGGTGCGACCGCTGAGACGATTGAGGCCGTACTGGCCGCCCATACGACCGCCGATTGGCACTGGCGCGGGATGCACCCCTTCTATGAACAACACGGCGCTGGCGATGTGGCGCGGGTGTTTTGGGGACCTTTGCTGACGTCTCTTACACGGTTGCAGCGGCGCGAGGATATCTTCTTTGCGGGCGAAAACACCGTGGGCGAAGGGATCTGGGTCGTGTCCATGGGGCATCTGATGGGGCTGTTTGATGCGCCGTGGCTTGGGATTGTCGCGACGGGCAAGATGGCGCTTCTGCGCTATTGCGAATTTAACCGCGTGCTGGACGGACGAATTGTCGAAACCATGCTGCATGTAGATATCCCCCACTTGATGATCCAAGCTGGGCAAAATCCGTTTGGGCGCGCCACTGCAGCGCATATGGTGCAGCCGGGGCCGCAAACCCATGACGGGATGTTGCGTGAGCCCCAGCCCGTTGACGCGGGTGTTGCGACCCTGAACGCGATCAACGCGATGATTGGCGATCTTGGGACGTGGCAGTTGGGGCTGCCCTTGGAAGAAGAACTCGCCCGGACGTGGCACGATGATATGATCTGGTGGGGCCCTGCGGGAATTGGCGCGACCTACACGATCGAACGCTACGCCAAACAACATTCAGGCCCGTTTCGCTCGGCGTTTTATGATCGATCCTTTACCGGACATCGCGCGAAACTGGCCGAGGGTCACTTTGGCGGGTTCTTTGGCTGGCCCAACTTTACGGCGAAACACAAAGGTTTCATGGGGGTTCCGGCCAGCGATATAAATGCCGAATTCCGTGTGATCGATATTTACCGACGCGAAGGCGACAAACTGGCCGAAAACTGGATATTCATCGACCTTCTGTATTGGATGATGCAACAGGGCGACGACGTGCTAGCCAAAATGGCCGGGATCGTGGGCACCGAATATTCACCACCAGTGTAAGTGACAGTAGTCAGCTAGGATGGGGAAACTCCATAACACCACCTTTTGTACCCTCTGGATTCGACCATTTAGTAATTTGGGTTAGCGATCTTGAAAAAGCACGGGCGTGGTATCAGACGATTTTGGGGTGTCGGCCAGGCTATGACTATCCTGATCTTGCGATGACCCACGTGTGGTATGGCCCGGTTCTCATTGGCTTATGGGACGTCAACGACTCACGTTCCGCTTATGCTGCCCCAACACAACAAGAAGGTGAAAACGTACACCATATCGCGTTTGCATGGCACGGTGCAGCAGAAGAAGACGTTTGCCGCCACCTGCAATTTTACGGGGTCAAAATCTTAAAACGGCTGCGTCAAGTTGGTGGCCGTGGATTTGGCCTAGCTCTATATTTTTAAAACCCCTGGGGCAATCTGATCGAACTAAAGGGCCCGCCAGACTATCAAGATCCGTCTGATATCCAAACGGAGTTGTAGGGAGCTGCGGATTGTATGAATGGCCGGTTTTTCCGCTGCTTGGCGTCGTCGGGTTTTTCGATCACGCAGCATTTATTACGCTGCGCGCGCATGCAGCGAGAAAATCAAATTCACAGTATGGGCTCACAGCGGCCTTCCGCGCTGCGGCATAATCTTCGCACCAAAGGCCATTCCGACCGACGTGCCCGGCCCAAAGCCGACCTCCATCACCTAGTCAACATGCTGCGCTGCGGCCCGTCGAAGTGGACTTTCATCCATTGCGCAGCATTTTATCGGGTCAAACGTCGGTGTGCGGACGAAGCCGTCATTAGCTTCCCAAGCCGAGACAGCTGCTTTAGGAAATCCCGCAGGAGCACTTTCACTTGCAAAAGCGCATCGCTGGTCTATCATTTCTGAATGGATAATTCTAATGCTCAGTCTGTTCATGCGAAATGCTTTAACGCATCGATGAATCTGATGGCCGCTCGTTCAAAGCGACCAGGTAGAATACCTTTTGCTAGAATGCGTGCGGGTCCGTGCATCCCGATTGATCACGCAGCCTAACAATTCAAATCATCTCAAAAGGACTACGTCATGATATTCCACGATAATGCACCTGTGTACGCACCGGCGGACGCCCGGCGTCAAAGTGGCGCTTCTTCCATTCATCAAGCGAATAAACTCCAATATAAATCCTATTGCGACAAACTGCGTCTGGACGCAGCCAATCTCGCCGGAGATGCCTCTAAGACGTTTTTCAGCGCAGATGCACAGATCAACATTTCAGCACCCTTTGATCTCCTCAGCGGTTCTGCGGGGATGATCGACACGTTCTTTCAACCGCTCCTCACCGCGATGCCCGATCTTTATCGCCGCACGGACCTTCTTTTCGCAGGCCACGCCAAAGGCGGCGACTGGGTGACTGGGCACGGCCACTATGTTGGCAGCTTCCAAAAGGATTGGATGGGGATACCAGCCACAGGCCAGGTTATCTTTCTCCGCTATGGCGAGTTCCACCGGATGGAAGATGGCCGTGCTATCGAAAGCTACATATTCGTCGATTTGATAGATCTTCTACGTCAGATCGGCCGCTGGCCACTCACCGTTGCCAGCGTTGGCGAAGAATTTTTCATCCCGGGTCCGATTACTGGGGATGGTCTTATCATGGACCTGCAGGATGCTTCAGAGAGCGAAAAAAGTGTCAACATGGTCTTCGATATGCTCAAACAGCTTTATACAGAAGATGAAGCATGGCGGCCCTACTGGCACCAAAACATGATGTGGTACGGGCCAGCAGGCTATGGAAGTTACATCGGTCTCGAAGGTTTTGCTCGTTTCCAGATGCCATATGAGAGTGTTTTTGATCCGCGCCGCAAAGGCGAAGCCATGATGACCTGCCCCGTCGGATCGGATCTGGATCTCGCCGTCAAAGGCCACTTCACCCGATTTGGTGACGGCAACTATGTTGCTTCCGGAGGTTGGCCATCCCACGGAGGCCATCTTGCAAAGGACTGGCTGGGCGTCAAAGCCGAGGGTCAGATGTTTACCGCGCGCGTGGCTGACTGGTGGCGACGCGAGGGCGATTTATTGGTTGAGAACTGGGTCTTTGTCGATCTAATTGATATGTTGCGACAACTTGACTATGACGTCTTTGATGCCGCGGATGTGAAGCTGGTTCTCTGATCGCTGAGAGCCGATTGCGCCAGATGAATAGAGGCCATGTCGTCAGAAGCGGTCATTTGATACGATTGATGACATCGTCACTATGGGCTCTAAGCAGCCCTTCGCGGCGATTTGAATTAATGACTGCTTTAGTCCAATGCCTAAAGTAGAGATATTGCGCCAAGAGGTGAGGGAACTGGACCACGCTCCTTGAACTTATTGTTGGCATTGCATGCTCATAGTTGAGGTTGGAAGATTTTGCTTAGGGGCTGTCCCTGGATCAAGCTACACATTGCTAGTCACTGCGTTCAATTTGGGCTCTTATTAATCCTCACAAGCAGATGCCGCTGAGCAAAATTAATCCCAAACCCAAATCATGGATTTATGGCCCAGACTGTCATTTTCAGAGGTCCAAGGTTATCGACAATTAACGCGCGAAGTTAAGCGGGTTGAGTAGCGGACCCGTGAGCCTGGCTAACCTGAGCAAGGATCTGCGCAACCTTTGGTGGCGTTATTTCAACTAAGTGTGCGCCCTCGTGCTGCATCGTGATTTATGTTATTTTATAACACTCATATAGGGGTGTTTCGAATGTTAACAAAAGATAACGTTAAAATTGGGTTAAAGACGCGTTTTGGCCCTGATTGGCCTGGAGTCCGCTGTGGTGCACGAACCAAAGCTGGTGGCGCATGTCAGCGTCCAGCAGTGAAGCTGACGGGCAGATGTACGAGGCACGGCGGCAAATCTACAGGACCTCGCACCCAAGCCGGCAAGGATAAAATCGCGGCACTCCACACTACTCACGGGCGATTTACAAAAGAAAAGCGCCAGGCTGCCAAAAAACGCGCTGAGGTCGGGCGCGCAGTCCGTTCAGAGATCAAGCAAATTGAAAAAAGTTTAGTTGAACAGGGTATCCTAGATCGAAACTGGCGCAAAGATTGGAAACTATAGCCGAGGTCCAAGGTTCACGATCCTTAGGCCGGGGTTACTGCAGCAAAGCGTGATAGCAGACAGCCAGAACGCAGAAGGGGGGCACCCCAGATCAAGGCCCGTGGTCCTTGGTCCTTGGTCCATGGGCCTTGATTGTTTGTCCAACAAATTCATTCGGGCCCAATTTCATTGGGGTCTTTGCCTTTGTGTAACACGGCCGTTCGACCCTCGCGCCGCTCAACCCAGTAGCCCGGACAATGCTGATCAATCTTTTTCAAGACCCTAGACCGCTGATCTGGGCTCTCGATCCCTGCACAATCCCACACCTGGGCTGTTAATGTGACTTTTGAAACTTCGGGCGTAGACATTCTCATAAATGCCCAGGCTACCAAGATCAGCCTTGATGTTGGATCGGGAATGTTCTGTCTTATGCACCCAAATTTAACAGGTCCTTTTAGGAACAGTGCATCCCGTTTGGCTCTCTGAGCGGCTCTCATATGGCTCATATTACTACCCCATATTTATATTAAAGGAGAATAATAAGGATATAGATACGGTGCCGCTGAACGCGCGTAGGTGTCCCGCGGAAACCGCGTTGGTTATCCTTAAGTTCTATCCATGAGACCCATGATTTGGTCCCACATTTGTTGGCCATGTTCGTCCATGTAGCGATCTGGATGGCGGACGATATCTGCATCAACCCTGCAAATTTTACCCGCGCCCAAGACTGCCTCACTGGCTTCTGACATACATTCTTTCAGTCTTACGACCTCTGAATCTATTTGATCACTGGGTGCCTCAATCAGAAGAGCGTCATGTATCGGAGCGCAGAGTTTGATATCGCGCTCTACCGCAAGGATAGAGGCAATACGCATCATCTCTGCGCCATGCGCCTGCATTGGCCAGTTCAAGAAAGTATTGGCCTTTACATCACCTGCGGTCACTTGGATGGGCCAGCCGAAGCAGGTTTCCAATTTGAAGCCGAGCAATCCACGATCTTTGTTGTTTTCGGCCCAGGCCCAAAACTTACGATAGGTCTCGCGGTGCTTTTGGAGCAGCGACTTCGCTTCCAGTTCGTGGATCTTAGCGGCCTGAGCCACACCATAGGCGCTCATGCCATAGTTGGTGCCCAGAACCACCGACTTACAGCGGTTACGGATGCCTTTGTGGGTATCTTTCGTTGCCCCTGGCGGCGCTAGACCCGCCTGGATTGCAAATGCAATATAAGGATCGCCACTCTGATAAGCCGCCCAAAGGAGGTCGTCGTCTGAGAGCGCAGCGGCGATCGCAATTTCTTGCGAAGACCAATCACAATAGGCCAAAGCCGCCCCCTCAGTGGGCTTGATTAAGCCACGTATCCATTTTGCAGGACCAAATATGAATTTAGTGGTGCTCGGTTGGTTGCGACCCGTCTTTGCGGCGAGGGGCGATAGGAGCGTTCGGTTTCGTCCATCTCGCCCAACTGCGAGGTTATTCAGCTTGAATTCACCTAATGTTTTCCGCAGTTCATGTAATGGCTGCACGATAGGATAACGCTTACTCATGTTACTGAAGGTGTTGCGATCAAGCGCGAGGCGACCACTATCCAGCCGAGGCCAAGGAATCGTCCCATGCGCGAGATAGGACTGAAACAAAGCCTCCTTAAAACGGCCATCGACGTAGACACCATACTGAGCGTCTACATTTTCGATGAGGTTTAGCTTTATGTCCTCCCAGTTAGCGTTCAGCTTGTCGAACATGTCTAAATCTATTGGAATGCCGCGGTGTTGCATGGCCCCAACTGCTTTCATGTATCGCCCGCGCAGTATGGCCTGATTAAACTGTAGCTCGGACCAAGGTGCACGTTTCAGCATCGCATCTAACAAAGGACCAAGTGCAATGACGTCCTGCTGACAGTAATCCAAGATTGCAGAGCGTTGAGCCTCGGACCACGGACCTCCAGACAGAATCAGATCGCGCATGCTGTCTTTTTCTTCAGGGACAAATTGCTTCAGCCCATAGAACTGTAGAGCACTGACCAGTGATTTTCGGCCAACGTTAGGATCACCGTTCGTTTGGCATCGGAATTCTGCGAACAGGTCAATGACCGACACGTTGATAGTCCAAGATAGGGCAACCATGCTCTGCACCTCTGCGGGCGCAAAGTAGCTAACGATGGCAACATCCTCCCCCGTTTCAAACGGGGGAGTGTTCATTTTGCCCAGATCATCACGCCAATATCTGCTCACTACGCCTGATCGGAGATCTTGGATAACCATACAAACGATTTTTGGTACCTCGCCATCTGCACCACAGTATTCAAAATCGATCGAAAGGATCTTTCGAAAGGGTAGGTTGGCACTGTTTGTGTACATCAGTCCCGCCCTTCTAATTGGCGCAGAGTGGGGTGATCGCGATCTTCAATGACCCCAGAGCTTCCAAAAGCTATCTCTAATAGGTCTTCAAATGGTGTCGTGGGCCACACTGGTTCTGATAGCTTGCCCACTGCGACGTGATAGTCGTAGAAACCGCCACTGGTATCGGCTTGCATCTTCACCCAGCTATGCACCGCGACCTCGGCTATCTCGCGGTGCGTTTGGTGATACTGATTTTCTTTACCTTCTTCGGGCGGTAGAGGAACTGGCCAAAGAAAAACCTTCCCTTGTCTGTTCATTCCTAAGCACAGGGACACGTGTTTTACGCTTGTACCAAAAAGATGAGCAATGTCAGGCGCGACCAAATAGATGCGCTCCTCATCCTTTGGCTGATATATGCCGCATGAGATCTGATATTCGTCACTGGAAAGGCACCTGACAAATTCTTCCTTGTGCGGCTTCTTAATCGGTAGCCTGATTATAACCTTTTGTGCGACAGGATCGTTTACATCCATGCTCTTCATTTTGAACTTCGATGCATCAAAACGTGGCTTATTATCCTCGTTCTTACTCATGACAGTCCCTCCATACGCTCCGCGAGCCATTGCTCTACTTCAGTACGGATCCAGGCAATACGATTTGCCCCAATGCGTTTGCGTTTCGGGAACTCGCCCTGATCTTCTAGGCGGTATAAATGCGCGCGGCTGTATGGAACGCGAGCTACGACTTCATCAGACAGCATGAAGTCTGGTTTTACCGTGTTATAAGTCATCTAGAACCTCCTTGTTTAATATGACTGCATGGAGGCTACTGAGGCTGATAGTTAACAGTAAAAGTTCGCTAGTTAACTTTTCGCGATAAACTTGAAATTTTGGATTCAAAGAGAGCTAAAACTGCTGGGAGAAACAATTCCAACGCTGTCATTGTACCTTTGGTTGATTTTGCGAGCTCTCTGCTAGTGTTTATGAAGCTGTAGAAAAGCGCCTGCTCTTCTTCTGCCCCACACTTTTTCAATTTCGAGCGCTCAACACATAGCGACTTTTGCGAGCTATCTAAAATACCCGCGGCGTATCTCTCTAACTCCGCTTTAGAGGCAAAATGACGCTGATCATTTTTGGTGTGCAGTTCAGCGGCAGCGTACCACATGAGTCGCAATTTGCGCCGCTCGGAAATGACTTTCTTACTATCTATCGTTTCAAAAAGGGCTGGTGCCGTGATCAGTTCGCCTGTCATACCTTCATTGAGCCGTTGTGCATCGTGCAGCATATCTCGAAAGGCAGCGAATAGCTCAGTAAAGGGATCTATTTCATTATTGAGCTCAACGATCGTATTACCGTGATCGCGTATTGATTTGACGTCTTGATACTCTAAAATTGTCGCCAAGGTCGCGAGGATAAGTTCCCGTCTGAGGACATTTTGTTTATCTTGGCGGTCAGGGTATCTGTACCTACGACTGTGATCTGAAACTACTTCGTAAAGAGAAGTCCGGATTTTATCCTCTAAGGGCATACTGGTGTCTAAAGCCGACAGAATACCGTCTTTATGTGTCATTTCCGCTCCCGATAATTTCGATTAAGCCTAAGATCCACTGCTCCATCGCTTCCCGTTTCTGGTCCAGATAATCATACCTGTCGTAATAAACGCTGCCGACATCCACTAAGGCGTGTCCTTGCAGCC
>ENA-OWPI01000601-OWPI01000601.1-marine-metagenome-genome-assembly--contig:-NODE-601-length-48579-cov-2.909736_pt1 | contig 48579 bp, 44 predicted proteins | sample MGYA00238138_ERZ651775 | MGnify/ENA primary metagenome ERZ651775 (study PRJEB26906, sample SAMN06265043) | marine metagenome | isolation source: Helgoland LTER site | place: Germany:Helgoland, sampling...
AGACACCAAACCTGCTCGGTTTCCGAAGCCTACGAGTTGATTCTGCAAGGTCTTTAACAAACAAATCCTCAGAATTGAAAATTTGTTTTATCACCGGTCAAAAAGAATCCAAGCAATGTGGTATTACTGATTATGTGGAACTCCTTGCAAAAGAACTCGAAAAGCTTGGGCATCATATCGAACGATATTTCATTCATAAGGAGTGTGGACAGTTGACTGACTTGCCCGACGCAGATCTCTACAGCTTCCAATTTGCTCCTTATGCCTATGCGAACAATGGAATGCCGAAGACTGTCCTTAACTTTCTTGCTAAAGAATTATGTAACAAGAATGTTCATCTGAATTTTCATGAGATCTGGGTGGGAGCCTACCCTAGGGCAACATGGAAGGAAAGAGGGATCGGTTGGCTTCAAAAAAACCTTATTCTTGGTTTTATTAACAAGTGCAAACCCGAATGGATCACCTCGTCCAATGCAGCTGCACTTGATCGTTTAAAACAGCTCGGTATTCCGGCAAGATTTCTCTATTTGTTTGGTAATATACCCTTCTCTGCCAATTCCAAAGCAACACCTAAAGGACAAACCCATAAGGTCGCTTTTTTTGGCACACCCTACGCTGATTTCCCCTACGATAAATTAGGGGATTTTTTTTCAACTCTATCCAGCACATCTGGAAAGAAATTAGAAATCATACTGATTGGTCGACAAAGGGAAGATGCTGGTTCTGATCATCTCTATTCCCTATGCAAAAAGAACAAGTTCTTAATTGAAAGAACTGGAGAGCTATCAACCAATTTAATTTCAGAACAACTTCAGAAATGTTCACTTGGTGTATCCACTACACCCTATGATGTAATTGGCAAAAGCGGAGCGACGGCAGCAATATTTGAACATGGGCTACCCGTTTTGGCTTATGATGATGGAGATACTCCGCAGGAAAGCCTGTTCATTCCTGATCCCTTCAAAGACCAAATCTTTCTGATCAATGACCATTCTTCAGTAGAAAAATTGCTACAGTACATCGAGAAACCAAGAAAATCTTTTTTCGATGGCGTTGCTCATACCGCAAATAAAATGCTAGAACTAGTTTCTTGAATCCTAAAAAACAGAAATCCCCTTACCAAAGCCCCTGGCCTTGTTGGACTCAGGTTCTCCTGATTTGCTGGCGGTTTAGTTGGCTGGTCTTTTGCCAATGGACCCCCAAGTTTTTCAATCCCTGGCGGGTTCTTGTGCTTAAAATTTTTGGAGCGAACCTTTCGGGAATGCCTTTTATTCATAGTACGGCAAAAATACAGATTCCATGGAACTTAACGATGCAGCATCGTGCCTGCCTAGGCGAATGCACCAATGCTTATTCCCTTGGAAAGATAGAGATCCTAGAGGGAGCGACCGTCGCGCAAGAAGCGTATCTCTGCACCGGCACCCATGACTTCAATGATCCCAGTCTACAACTCATTACCAAGCCGATCACGATTGGAAAAAATGCTTTCATCGGAGCCCGAGCAATGATTCTTCCAGGAGTCAGTATTGGGGATCAGGCCATCGTCGGGGCAATGTCAGTGGTTTCCAGAGATGTACCCGATCATCAAATCGTGGTTGGTAATCCCGCCAAAAAGATTGGAGAAAGACCCACAAGTTGAGCAAAGATATAACCAATAAGAAGATTCTCATTACCGGGGGCTTGGGCTTCATTGGGTCCAACCTGGCTCGCAGATTGGTTGAGCATGGAAATACCATCACGGTGGTGGACAGCTTGATTCCTGAATATGGAGGGAATCTCAGAAATGTTCACGACATCCAGGACAAGATTAGAGTGAGCCAATCCGATGTACGCGATGTTGAAGCGATCAATAATTTGATCAAAGGGCACGATTACCTATTTAACTTAGCGGGGCAGACCAGCCACCTCGACTCGATGCACGACCCGATTACAGATTTGGACATCAATGCGAAAGCTCAACTATCTATTCTGGAGGCTTGCCGAAAATACAACCCGGATATTCGCATTGTCTTTGCCAGCACCCGCCAGATTTATGGAAAGCCCAAGTACTTGCCGGTTGATGAAAAACACCCCCGCCACCCGGTAGATGTTAATGGAATCAATAAAATTGCCGGTGAGCAGTACCATATTCTCTACCAGGAAGTATATGGCATTGCATCGTCCGTCCTCTGTCTAACCAATACCTATGGACCAAGAATGCGCATCAAGGATGCGAGGCAAACCTTCTTAGGTATTTGGATAAGAAACCTGCTCGAAGGAAAACCGATTCAAGTCTTTGGGGATGGCAAACAACGTAGGGACTATAACTATGTTGAGGATGTACTGGATGCCTTGATTATCGCTGCCACCGAGAAAAATGCAGTCGGCAAGGTCTATAATTTAGGAGCGTCTGCCCCCCTCAGCCTTGAGGACACTGCAAAAATTATGTGCCATACGATCGAGGGGAGTGATTACCAAATGATTCCCTTCCCTGAAGACAGAAAGGCGATCGATGTGGGGGATTTCATCTGCGATTACTCTGCCTTTCGTGATCAATTTGGATGGGAACCAAAAGTTAAATTTGAGGAAGGAATTAAAAAATCACTCGAGTATTTTCGAACTGAGCTCGAACACTATATTTAAGATATGATACCTTTTGGAGACCCTTCCGCTTCATACCAAGCCCATAAGTCTAAAATTGATCAGGCGATCAAGCGGGTACTCGATTCGGGGTGGTATGTATTAGGTAGTGAAGTCAACGCGTTTGAAAAGGAATTCGCATCTTTCCACGGCAAGGATTTTCATGCCGTAGGAGTGGCCAATGGAACCGATGCCATTGCCCTATGCCTCAGAGGTGTTGGCCTAGGGATTGGAGATGAGATCATCACCCCTTCCCACACTGCAGTGGCCACGGTTGCTGGAATTGAACAGGCAGGCTGCACGCCGGTATTCGCAGATATTGATCCGAATACAAGATGCATTGCCCCCAAGTCCATTGAGGAGAGATTGGGCACCAATACCCGAGCGATCATGCCGGTTCATATTTATGGACAACCGGCTGAAATGCATAGGATATTGGAGATTGCTAAAGTCCATAACCTGGCTGTGGTTGAGGATTGCTCACAGGCACATGGAGCGGAGATTGATGGTCAAAAAGTGGGGACTTTTGCCAATCTTTCAGCCTTTAGCTGTTACCCGACCAAAAACTTAGGGGGAACGGGAGATGGCGGTATCATTCTTTGCCGATCCAAAAAGTTTGCCGAAAAGATAAAATCTCTTCGACAGTACGGTTGGAACGAAGCGAGAGAAAGTATCGTCCCCGGATTTAATTCAAGGCTCGATGAACTTCAGGCAGCCATCTTACGGGTCAAGCTACATCACCTCGCGGATGACAATGCCAAACGCAGAGTAATCGCACTAAGGTACAATGAAGCTTTTAAAGGTTTCCCCATAACCTTACCCGCCATATCTGAAACTGAACTTCATGCAATGCATCTCTATGTGATTGAATGTGATCGAAGAGATGAATTGATGGAATACCTACGATCCCACCAAATCGGAGCCAGCCTACACTACCCCCTTGCGGTTCATCAACACGCCGCCTATGCCCATCGAATATGTGGAGGTAACAACCTGCCGGTTACTGATCAGTTCTATCAAAGGAATCTTACTCTGCCAATGTACCCTGAGTTATCGAATGATGCGGTCGAGCATATTATTTCCACGGTTCAAAACTGGTTTGGGAAAAAGAACTAGATGGAGGGAAAAGAGGATGATAAAATTATCGTGCAATCACTCATTGGGGGGAGCCAATTACCCTTTTATCTACGCTGCTTAAAATCGCTTGTTACTTTTTGCCAGGACCGCATTGACCTGCAACTACACACGGATGGCTCCCTCTCTCAAGAAGAAAAACATTGCATCCATGCGGAACTAGATGGAACGAAGGTTACCATCACCGACTCCTCTGAAAACAAGAGCCGAGTGTTGGATTGCCTGCAAGGCAGACCAAACTGCCAAAAAGTTAGAAAGGATTCTATTTGGGGAATTGAGTTCTTTGACCCCATTTTCGCATTCCCCGAAGATCCGATCAGTTTTTACCTCGATGCCGACATTCTCTTCCTTCGCTCATTCTCTGGATTATTTGATCGAGAGCAGGTAAAAAATGGAGCGGTTTTTCTTAAAGACACTCAGTGGGATGCCTATTCTTTTCGCCCTTGGCAAATGATTACTGGCAAAAGCAAACCTCAGGCAGTCCAAGGAATCACTACAGGACTGGTGTTTTGGGATAAATTAGCAATCGACTGGGATTACCTCGAGTGGTTTCTCGGAGAACATCGACTCCACCAAATTCCTGAATGGATCATGCCCACCGCCCAGGCTGGTCTGGCCCATCGATGTGATGCGAAAACGATTTCCCCGAGATACCTCCCGAACCTCTATCCAAACGCCCAAATTCATAATGATACCCTTGGGGTTCACCTTCTTGGCTCGTATCGGAAACAATGGATGGAAAAGCTTGAAGCCAGAGAAAATAATCAAACAGAAAATTTGCCAATCATGACCCCATCCTTTGAAAAATGTGTAAGACAAAACATTTTCGGTTACTCGCTTAGGCAAATGAGAAGGTGGAAGAATACGAGGCTGAATATTTGGTAGATGAGTGATCTAAGAAACCTGAAAATCCTAATGCTAGCCCCATGCCTCGGGAAGTTTGGAGGAATTGAGACTTTTTGCCTGACCTTGATTGAGGACCTAATTCGGAAAGGGGCAGTTGTCAGATTGCTTAGGAAAAAAGTAGCCGGATTCCAGGACGATGGATCGATTCTCAAAAATGAGTGCGAAATTCGTTCAAATTGGACAAAAGATGAAAACAAACGATTTGCCAGCCAATTTGTTTCACCCAGAGATACAGTAATCAAAAGTGCCATACGAGAATCCGACCTAGTCCATCTCCACAACCCAATGGTGGAGGGTGTATGGTATGCCAAAAAATTTAACAAGCCCTGTGTAATGACCATTTACAACTGGAGAAGGACGGGGATTCACCCGAGACTTTTGGCTTGGCGGTGGGCAGTGAGCCAAGCAGACAGAAGGTGGTATATATCCGAATTCGTCTGGGATAGTTGGGAAAAGAAAAGGAGGCATGCAAGTGCCCGCCTCCCTGTAGTATCCAGAATGCCCCGAAGAGAAACAGCCCCCAACAAAAGAAAAGGATTTTTATTTATTGGCAGGTGGGTACCGAACAAAGGAATTCGTATTTTATTGGAAGCATACACCCGACTAAAAGCGGATCCCAAAGAATGGCCGCTTACCATGCTTGGGGATGGGCCCTTGCGGGAAGAAGTTTTAGATATAATTCAGGATCAAGGGATTCTAGGTGTGCAACTGCCTGGGTTTGTGAGCGAATCTGAAAGGCACCGCTATACCCGGGAAGCAAAATGGATGGTCACCCCACCCCATACCCAGGAAGACCTCGGTCTGACTCCCCTGGAAGCACGCTCCGTCGGTGTGCCCTGCATTGCCTCCACCGATGGTGGAGTCCGGGAAACGGCAGGACCAAATGCCCTCTTTTGCAAACCAGGAGACATCAACTCCCTTGTTGATTGCATGAAAAAAGCAATCCAAATGGAAAACAGCCAGTATCAGGAGCTATCCAGATTGGCCAAGGTCGACCTTGAACAATATGTTCGCCCACTGGATGAGTATGCGAAGGAGTATCTCGGCTTGATTGGCGAAGGATGAAAAATTCGGAACGGATACCTGTGATCGACTTCCTTCGCGGGCTATCCTGCCTTGGGGTGCTTCTTTACCATGTAAGGGTGGATCTTTGGATTGGATGGTGGCGTATAACCAGTTATCCGCAGGAATATTCCTCCCTTGCCAAAGCGATGGCTTGGCTTTCCATTCCCACCCCATTCCTAGGATATGCAGTTGTACTCTTTTTTCTGATTAGCGGATTTTGCATCCACTACCCTAACACTGCTGGAAATGTCAGCCCTAGCTGGAAAACCTATTTCGTACGACGTTTTTGGAGAATCTATCCAACCTACTTCATCGCCCTTATTCTCACTGCGTGCATCAGTTATTTTTGTTACTTTATGTGGGGAGACGCCACTTGGAATTTTGATCGAATACTCCGAGTTGCAACGCTTAGTCAAAACTATCCACCGGGGTATGGACAATTCCTCAGTAACCCCTCTTTATGGACGATTCCATTAGAAGTTGAGTTCTATATTCTCTACCCCTTTGCGTTCTTTCTTATTGCTAAATCAAGGATCAATATTTTGCTAATTATTACGACAGGGATGAGTTGCTGGACTGTATATTTGAATAGCCAAGGAATAGTTTGGCCTTCATTTACCGCTTTATTTCTATGGCCATCTTGGTTGCTCGGGGCATGCGTCGCTCAATGGCAACGAGAAGGCAAGTTAAGTAATTGCAACCTGCCTTTTCTGCTCCTTGCCACTGGAGTTACCTTGGCTTTAGCCCTGTCCAGTCGATTAGAAAATTGGGCATCTTGGCTACAATACATAGCTTGGACCGGATTCTACTTCTTACTTTTTATCTTTTGTCTAAGCCAACCTAATCTATTGACCCGCTTCCTGAGTAAACCATTGTTCAAGTCCATTTCCTGGGTAGGAAAAATCTCTTTTTCGCTCTACCTGCTCCATTTTCCTTTGTTCAAATTATTCGGATATTTACATAAGGAAATATGGAATGAGAAACCTGCCAATTTCTTGATTTCGTTAGCCTATCTGGTACCAGTTTGCTTCCTAGGTTGGCTCTTCTTTCGATGGGTCGAAAGTCCCATTCATAAGTGGTCTAAGAAAAAATTAACTCCGAGATGAATTTTTTAAGTGGTTTCTGTGTGTCCCACCCAACTGGTAATACTTTTGTTCGGGCACTCCTTAATGAATTGCGGAAAAAAGAAAAGCTCGTGCAATATTTTACAACCATCGGGGTGGGAGAAGGAGCCAATCCCATTCTTAAACTTTTAGAAAAAAAACGAGGGTACGAATTTCCGGACAGTAAAATCAGTCGACTATGGTTCCCAGAACTTCTACGCCTAATTACTGATGATTACCTTTCGCAAGAAAAACGTAGGATACACGTAGACCGTTCATACGATGCTCTAGATCAGTTGGCAGCAAGAACATTACCCCAATTACTTCCGATAGTAATTCATGCCTATGAAGATGGAGCGATCAATAGCTTCAAGGAGGCTAAAAAATTAGGTATTTGCTGTTCTTATGAACTACCTATCGCCCATTGGCAAACAGTTCGTCGCTTACTATCTGAGGAAGCGGAAAGACTGCCGGAATGGGAACCAACTCTTGAAAGTACCAGAGAGCCAGAGGACAAACTTTTTCGTAAGGAGGAGGAACTCGATTTAGCTGATTGTATCACCTGTCCTAGCGAATTCGTCCTACAGTCCATTCCAAAGAATATACGCAGTAAAAAAAACTGTATAGTCGCTCCATTTGGCAGCCCTCCATGTCTGCCAAATAAAAGACTAAAACAAGATAACAAAAACAATAATTTAAAACTATTATTTGTGGGATCAATGAGTCAGCGTAAAGGACTTGCTGACTTATTCGAGGCAATGAAAATGCTTCGAAATGATCCCGTGACTTTAACCGTCTTAGGACAGCCGTCTATGCCAATGGAGTTCTATCGAAACTGTTTGCCCAATTTTGAGTATCTAGCCCCATGCTCAAATGAAAATGTTCGTAAAGTCATGCAGGAACACGATGCTCTAGTACTGCCATCAATTGCGGAAGGAAGAGCGCTAGTTCAACAAGAAGCATTAGCTTGCGGTCTTCCTCTTATCGTGACGGCTAACGCAGGGGGAGAAGATTTAATAGAGGAAGGCATTACAGGCTATTTAGTATCCATTAGATCTCCCGAGGATATTTTTGAAAAAATTACCCGTTTGATCGAAAATCGTAAATCCATTCCTGAAATTCGCGAAGCATGCCAAGCAAAAGCCAAGCTCTACACCTGGAAGGAGTATTCAAGAAAAATTATTGACCTTAACTTATCGATCGTTCAGTCAGGGTCTGAGAATTAAAAAATGAGTGTCACGCAAAATTTAATTTTACCCAAAAAAGTTCCTAAAAAAAAATTAAATGCTAGTGCATTACTTGAAGATGAAAATTATGGGCTAATCAAGAAACTACTTTGGTTGTATTTTTTTTTACTTCTGTTTGAAGGGGCGTTACGAAAATGGTTTTTGCCTGGATTGTCACAGGGGTTGCTCATTGTACGTGATCCCATTGTGCTATGGATATACTATCTTTGCTATTCACAAGGAATTTTTCCTTCTTCGAATAAATATATAGTGAAACTAGCTCAATGGATCCTTTTAGCGACCGCATTATCAATCATTATTAATCAAGCACACCCCGCCACTATTGCTTATGGTGCACGGACTAATCTATTACACTTCCCTTTAATATTTATAATGGGCAGAGTTTTAACTCACAAAGATGTAGTTCGTTTTGGCAAAGCATTTCTAGTACTTGCTCTACCCATGACTTGGGTGGTGGCACAACAATTTCAGGCGGATCGTTTTGATATTATGAATGTGGCCTCGGGAGGTACTGGGCACCAAATGATGACCTCGGGAGATAAAGTACGGGCATCTGGAACCTTTTCTTTTATCAGTGGTATTGTTTTTTACTATTGTTTTGCAGTCGCATTTATCATTTATGGTTTTTTAAATAAAAGTGCCTTTCCAAAATGGATACTCTATCTAGGTGCCGGAGCAACATTCCTTGCAATGGTAACAGCAGGAAGTCGATCTGTAATTGCTGAATCGCTTCAAGTGATTGCCTGCTTTGGATTTCTCGCCTATTATCGTCCAAAGGAATTTGGTCGTATGGGTGCATCAGTATTTGGCATTACAGTTATTATTTTATTTTTGTACTCACAAATTGACTTATTTAAAGAGGGGCTTGGCTTTCTTAGTTTACGTTTTGAAGAGGCTTCCAATGTTGAAGGCAATCCAATTGAAGCTTACTTTACTAGATACATCGATATCATAGTTTCTCCCTACTACTACAACATGTGGACCGGTTTTTTTGGTAATGGTTTAGGAACAGCTACTAGAGCAGGATCGGCACTTGGTGGTGGATCGGGTGGTGCGGAGCTTTCTTGGTCCAGACCAGTATTGGAAAATGGCTTTTTAGTTGGAATTCTATTTTTGGCGTGGCGTGTTTGGATAACTAAAGACCTTTTCCTGCTTTGCCTAGATGGAGTAAAACGAGGAAATTATTTAGCCATTTTTATTTTTGGAGCTGCTGGTCCAGTTTTATTGTTTGGGATTCTTGGGCAACCAACAAACCTAGGGTTTGCGGCTTTTGGTGGAGGTTTATGCCTTGCTGCCGCGGTTTCCCCAAAAAAAACTAGTTGAATACAAAAAAGAAGGTCTTATTGCTTTCCAATTTCCGGAAAGACAAACAAATGAGCATGTTGCGGTTTGGAGGTTTGCTTAGCTCCCAACAACGAGAAAGTTCAAGGTTTGAAATTGAAGAATGTTATCCTCGAGCATTCTTCAGCAAAGTCTCACCGGGTAAAAGATGGAATAAATGGGCAGCTTACCTGGATAAATACCTTCTCTTCCCCAAGAGGATGAAAAATAAGCTGCAAAGCCTTTCCAGAACGGTAGACTTGGTTCATATCATCGATCATTCGAACGCCGTTTACTTACCTCAATTGAATCGATTTTCTCAAGCAAAGAAAATCATCACCTGTCATGATTTAATTGCCGTTCGCACAGCACAGGGAGAATTCCACCAGGCACCAAAAACTTCCCGATCCGGCAAGCGTTTACAGAGGTGGATCCATAACTCACTAGAGCATGCAGATTATTATGCTTGTGATTCCCAACAAACAAAGCAGGACCTCGCCCGTTTAGTTCCTCGCTCTGAATTAAATTCAGCCGTTATCCACCTTGGTACGGAAACCAATTTCACCACATTGGAGAAACAAAAATCCTCAATTGACAAACTTCCTTTTAATCCCAGTAAAACCAACTATTTACTGCATGTGGGAAGTGCAGCTTGGTACAAAAACAGGAAAGCGGTACTTAAAGCTTTCCAGCATGCATGTGAAAATCTACCCAGCTTAGATCTCAAGCTTATACTCGTGGGTCCAAAGCCCCAAGATGGAGAATTGGATGCCGGCTTATCCGATTGGTTTCAAGCCAATCCAAATACCCTTATCTGTTTGAACGACATTTACGAAAATTCTCTGGGTGAACTTTACAAACATGCCAGGAGTCTTGTTTTCCCCTCCCATATTGAAGGATTTGGTTGGCCTCCCTTGGAGGCTGCGGTTTATGGATGCCCAGTAATCACTACCTGCACTGGGGCAATTTCTGATTTATTGGGTAAGTACCCACATTATGTTGATGCGGATGTGCAAGCATCCATCGATCAAGCTGTTCTCCAGGCACTGCAATCCCCAGATCAAAAAAGTGTACCGATTTCTTTACCCAATCATGATGATTGCAGAGAAAGGTATTACGATCTTTATGACCAGGTGATCAAAAATTGATTCATGCTTCTTTTTAACGCACCCCTACACACCCTAAGAAAAAGGAAGTTTTTTCAATCCTTGCTGAAAAGTCGGTGGAATCGTCCAAAGCTCTACAACTTGGGATTCAGCCACAGAGTAGCTTTAAGACCCCTTACTCATGCTTCCATCAGATTAAAAAAACAACATTTGGAGCCTGGTATTCGTGTATTGATTACTTCGCTCGTTCAAAAATTGGATGAGCATAAGGATGAGGGCTGGTTTTTCGATGTGGGTGCAAATGTGGGTCTGTATGTTTGGGAAGTTGCGAAAGTATGCCCGACCCGGAAAATTTTGGCCTTCGAACCAGATCCAGCAAATTTTGAACTTTTGGAAATGACCCAAAAAGAAGCGGATATTCTAAATTTGGGGCTTTGCCCGGATGCCCTAAGCAATCAAACCGATGAGGTTTCTTTTTCCCAGGACCCCTTAACTTCGGCCACCGGTTGCATACGGGGGGAAGAAAAGCCTTGGGTTGAGCAATACCTGAATGGCTCCACAAACCAAATTACAGTAAATACGAGGACGATGGATTCCGCGGTGGACGATAATAAAATACCAAGCTTAATTAAAATTGATGTGGAAGGTCATGAGGTTGAGGTCCTAGAAGGTGCGATTCATACCCTATCCGATGCAAAGCCTCTTCTTATTATTGAATCCTTTCCCCCCAAGCAGGCAAAAGTTATTTCCCTCCTTCAAACATACGGTTACAACCTAGAAGATGCCGATCGGGGTAGTCCGGTTAATTCAAAGACCAATAATTTGTTCGCCTGGCATCCTCAGGGTCCTCTCAAAGAATCAATCATTCAAAAATTTCTCCACAAATGACTAAAGGTATAAAAGTTCCGATCAGTTTGCTTGTTCCCTGCAAAAACGAGGAAGCAAATTTAGATAGATGCTTACAGTCAGTACCTTGGGTGGCGGAAATTTTCGTAGTTGATTCAAATAGCAATGATAAAACTTCTGAAATTGCTGAATTGCACGGGGCAAAAGTTGTCCAGTTTGAATACAAGGGAGGATGGCCCAAGAAAAAGAATTGGGCATTGAAAAACCTGCCTTTCTCCAATGAATGGGTATTAATTTTAGATGCGGACGAATGCCTTCCCCCTGAAGCAGAAGCAGAAATTCGGGGCATTGTTACAAATGCGAAAGATATGCATGCAGGATACTGGATTAATCGACGATATTTTTTTATGGGAAAGGCTCTTAAGCATGCCTATTTCCCTAATTGGAACCTGCGTTTATTTAAACACAAACTGGGCAGGTATGAAAAAATTACTGATTTATCGACCGATAGTGGAGATCATGAAATCCATGAACATGTAGTAGTTCAAGGATCAACCGGAAGACTCAAATCAATCATGGATCATCATGCCTTCCCTACAATTGAAAGTTTTGTGGAAAAGCACAATCGATACTCGAATTGGGAAGCTATCGTTGAAAATGAACAAAAAGAAAAAGCAGATTCGATTCAACATGACGGGGTAAAACTGAAAAGAAAATTAAGGATGGTTTTTCGAAGGCTTCCTTTTCGACCCACTATACGATTTTTATATGTTTACATTTGGCAAAAAGGATTTCTCGACGGATGGGCTGGTTATGTCTTTGCTCGATTGCATGGACAATACGAATTCCTCTCGGTCGCAAAGGCAAAAGAAGTTGCCAAATCAAAGAATGAGTCGAGGTAAGTTTCGTTCCGACTTGGACATTTTATTTCCTTCTTTAGTGAGTAATAGTTCACAGTGATAAAAATCTGGTCGCGACCATTTTAATGAATCAAAAAGTAGGCATTGTCTTGCACTAGAAACTAGCAAATCCACCCCTCTTACAATTTCGCTAATTTCCATTAGGTAATCATCAACAACAGTTGCTAATTCATAGGAAGCAAAGCCGTCTTTTCGCCAAACTAAAAAGTCTGAAAAGTCTTTTCCTACTTCGAAATTTTGTTCTCCTTTTTGTCCATCCAAAAAACTAACCTTTTCACTCCATTTTGTTCGAAATCGCCAATTTGTATTTAGGTTCACTTCAGCTTTTTCGTACTGTACTGGAACGGGGCGAAGTTCTTGTGGAAATAAGTATTCATTATCGGCTTTTGCTTTCATTCCAAATGACTGAATTTCCTTTCGGGATTTTTCACATGGGTAAACGAAACCTTCCTTTGCCAGTTGTAAAAGAACAGCAGTATATTTATCTGCCCTTTCGCTTTGATTGTAGGGACCGTATTCACCTCCACAATCTGGTCCTTCATCCCAATTGATTTTTAAGCTCTTCAAATCCTGCATTGCTGCTTGTGAAAATTCTGACTGGCAGCGTAGTTTGTCCAAATCGTCATTCCGATAAACGATATCTCCATTTCTTTCCCTCGCCCTACTCCATGCGATCTTGAATGTACTGGCGTGTCCTTCATGCAAATAACCGGAAGGAGTGGGTGCAATTCTTCCCCTGTAGGTTTTTTGTTGTTTGTCCTCGCTCATTTGATGAATTTAGGCTTTAGCTATACTTTTACGCAAGGAGAAGAATTCCCTTCTCCCACTATGTTACGATGAATTTTAAAGAATTGGGCTTATGTCCAGAAATCCTTCAGGCAATTGAAGATCTAGGATACGAGGATGCAACTCCTATTCAAATAAAAGCGATTCCAGCAATTTTAAAAGGGAGGGATATGGTCGGTTCAGCACAAACTGGTACTGGAAAAACAGCCGCATTTGCACTTCCCGCACTTCATCGATTAGCTAAGCCAGGCGGGTGTCGTGCTCTCGCCTTAGCCCCTACCCGGGAACTCGCCATTCAAATCGAGGAAAACTTTCGAAAATATGGAAAATATCTGGGTTTAAAAATGGCTCTCCTTTATGGTGGGGTAAAATACGGAAAACAATTGGAGGAATTGGGAAATAATCCTGATATTATTGTCGCCACTCCGGGACGGTTGCTCGACCACATCCAGCAGGGTAATCTTTCATTGGGTAAAATTGAAATTCTGATCCTCGATGAGGTGGATCGTATGCTCGACATGGGATTCGTTGAGGATGTAACTAAAATCATAAATAAGACACCTCGATCCAGGCAAACTCTGCTTTTTTCTGCAACGATTCCAGATGCGGTTGTCCGCTTGTCAAAGTGGGCATTAGATAACCCTGCCGAAGCTAAGATCGATATCAAAATATCGGCGGCAGAGACGGTTTCTCATGCCCTTTACCCAGTGCCGGCAATTCAGAAGTTTGATTTATTGGTATCCCTTTTGAATAACATTAAATTTGATAGTTTAATCATCTTTTTTCAGACACGCAGAGGAACGGATAAAATAAGCCATTGGCTGACCGAGCATGGACAGGATGTTCGGGTATTACATTCTGACTTAAAGCAGAGAGACCGGATGTCGGCGTTACAGGATTTCAAGGACGGAAAAGTTAAAATTCTTTCCGCGACCGATGTGGCATCCCGAGGTTTGGATATTTCAAATGTTACTCATGTCATTAACTACGATGTCCCCCAACATGCGGAGGACTACATTCACAGGATTGGACGAACTGGACGTGCCCGTACTGAGGGTGAGGCTTTTACACTTTGTAAACCGGAAGAATTACCGTTAGTTGAATCAGTCGAAAAATTGCTTGGAAATCCATTGCCGAGAAAGTTTGTCGATGATTTTGCGTATCGGGAAGCACCGGAGAGTTTAGTTCCGACTGGGGCAGTGGTTTCAAAGAAGAGGAATCGGAGTTTTGGAAAGCAAGTTTCTTTTGGTTCGAGGAAACGCAGATAGTATTGTTTTCTATGCATGAAGAAAACAGTAGGGTTAATAAAAATTTCAGTACCGATCATTTAGACCCAGAACAAAATAATATTTGCTGCGGGGGGGGTACCGAACGAGCATTTTCTGGAAAATATTGGGACTGTAAGAAAGTAGGAACTTACGACTGCGTGGTCTGCAATTCGCCGCTTTTCTTATCCGGTACAAAATTTGACTCGGGTTCGGGTTGGCCCAGTTTCTATGAAGCTGTCTCTCCTGATTCTGTTACAATATTGGAAGATCGCAGTCATGGCATGGTTCGGGAAGAAGCTCTTTGTGGAAATTGTGGTTCGCACCTAGGGCACCGCTTCCCTGATGGTCCTCAACCAACTGGACAGAGATACTGCATCAATTCTGCCTCTCTTCATTTGGTTGAAGCCACTCAATAACACATAATTTTACATTTATCTTCCCGCTAAACCGCTTCGGCGGTTTTTTTGTGTCCAGTGCTCCCGGTAAAAAACTTATTCAGAAGATCCGATGGACAAATCGTGAACGGATTCCGAGGAGATTTCTTTTTCTTCTGTCCAATCTACGACTGTTCGGACAGGTAGAGTCACCACTCGTGTGCATCCAGAAAAAAAGAGTGCATAGAGGATAGTAATGGTTATGAAAAGAAACTTGCCCATAGTTATTAACCATAGTAAATCCGAACGATCCGCAACTATCAATTTATCTTAGTAGCGCATCTCTCCCCATTTAATTTAAATAGTAACCAGCCAAGAAAAACATATCAATGCCTCCAATTCTTTTATTACTTCCCGTAATTGCATCTCTCATCGGATGGTTTACCAATTATCTAGCAGTTAAAATGTTATTTCATCCCCGCATCCCATTCCATTTTTTGGGAATTTCTATTCAGGGCGTATTTCCCAAGAGACAAAAACAATTGGCAGAAAAATTGGGAACATTAGTAGCAGAAGAACTTTTTTCGATCCAAGAGGTAACTCTTAAATTAAAGGAACTGGCCACAAGCGAAGAATCCATGGACCTTGTAGGAAAGAGGATCGAAAAGACGATTAGAGAGAAACTCGTAAAAAGTTTTCCGATGCTCGCTATGTTTCTGACCGATGATATGGTTGAAAAAGTAACCAATTTATTCAAGGCCGAACTGCAAGATTTCCTTGGTGAATCGGCACAAGATATTGGCAATAAACTAGAGGAAAGTTTAGATATAAAAGAATTAGTTCGTGAAAAAGTGGAAGCATTCTCCTCTGATAAGCTGGAAGAAATTCTATTTTCAATCATGCGAAAAGAATTCCGTTTTATCGAAATGATCGGGGCGGTGCTAGGATTTTTGATTGGCTGCGTACAGGTAGGGTTAACCTTAATCGCCACCTAAGTGGACTCGGATAGAATTATTGATTGTTGCATTATATCTCTTTAATTCATTCTTTAGATTAAAATAAGATGAACACCGTATTGGCAAACTTGGATTGGGAAAACTGGAGAGAGTTTTGGTTGGATCCATCTATTCGTTTACAATTTGCAGTTCTTGCCGGGCTAATCGCTCTCGTCTTTATCCTAACCAGGATTACTAAGCCTCTTTGCGAGTCACTCTCAAATGCGGAAGGTAATAATGAGTTTAAGACATTACTCTGGAGCAATGTTACCAGAATGGTCGCTCCCCTTTATTTATTGGTTTCCTGTCTATTGGCAGTTGCTTTGGTCGAGAGGTTTTCAATTTCTTCCCAGGAGTTAATTCGTCCCTTTACCAGTGCTGCAGGGGCATGGGCAACTTACCGAATGATATCGGGTTTTATAAAAAGCCGGGCTTGGCTACGGTTAATTGCAGTACTGGCATTTACTTTGGCGGCACTGCATAGCTTTGGACTACTAGAAACAACAATCGATTTGCTCAACTTACTTGCTTTTAATGTGGGTGACCGGCGAATCTCAATACTCGATATCCTCAATGGTGGTTTAATTTTACTTGTATTACTATGGATTAGTTCTCTGCTTGGTAGTTCAGGTGAGAAGAAAATCAAAAAACTGCCGCACTTACCTCCCTCCTTACAGGTTCTACTGGCAAAAATCCTACGGGTCATTCTTGTTTTTGTAAGTTTCGCGATTGCACTTTCCACTATTGGACTCGATCTATCATCCTTTGCCATCCTCGGTGGTGCCATTGGTGTGGGAATTGGTTTTGGATTGCAGAAAGTAGTTTCTAATTTGGTCAGTGGTTTAATTCTGCTCTTAGATCGTTCCATTAAACCTGGTGATGTAATAGAAATCGAAGGGACTTATGGTTGGATTAATTCATTGCGGGCCCGATACGCATCTGTAATCACACGGGATGGGAAAGAACACCTAATTCCCAATGAAGATTTAATTACCAATCGGGTAATCAATTGGTCTTTTAGTGATCGTAATGTACGAGTACGAGTACCAATCGGTATTTCTTATAATGCGGACCCACGAAAAGCGATTGCGCTTTGTTTGGAGGCTGCTCACTCCACTAGCAGGACCCTGCAAAGTCCTGAACCCAAGTGCTTAGTGATTGGTTTTGGAGATAATTCAATTGATTTAGAACTTCGATTTTGGATTGATGATCCTTCGAACGGTGTGGGGAATGTAAGAAGCGAAGTGCTTCTGGCAGTTTGGGACCGTTTTCAGAAAGAAGGAATTGATATTCCTTTTCCGCAAAGAGACATTCATGTTTCTGGACTTTCTCCCAAAATTATTTCAGCAATCCAAGAAGACACGAATAACGACTCCCCTTAATTTAAGCATCCGGGCTTGCCAAACCGACTAATTCTCGTTTTTATTGACCTTTTGTTTATATTTATGTCTTACACAGAATTACCTTTACTTGGCGAGATACTCGCCATGGCACCTCCAAGCGGTCAATCCGGCGAATCTGGCTTAATGAGCTTCCTTCCAATGATTCTCATTTTTGTGGCCTTCTACTTTTTGCTCATTGCACCGCAAAGAAAAAAGCAAAAACAACACGACAAGATGATTAAGTCCCTGGAAAAAGGAGCTCGGGTAAAAACAGTCGGTGGTATGTTTGGCACTATTACTGGGGTTAAAGACGATTGTTTTGTTCTTCGTATCGCAGAAAATGTAAAAGTTGAAATATCCAAAGAGGCTGTTTCTGCGAAAATCGATTAATTCTTTTCTCCGACTTTATCGGCCCCCTTTCTTCAACCGAATCCAATCATGAACAAGTCCACCACCTGGAAGCTAATTTTCACCGCCCTCATTATTGTAATTAGTTTTACCCTTATCCAACCATTTGAAGATCAGGAACTAGGAGGTTACGCACTCAGTCAGGTTAGTTCGGAAGCAAATTCATCGAATCACACTGGACATGAAAACTTTGCTGAGGTTATCGATAACTTACGTAATCAACTCCCCGAGGACCAACCAATTGATTACGGCGCCTTACGATCATACGGAAAACGGAATCGTCTGGACTACGCCGCTTTTTTTAGTCCCCCGGAAGGCGTTCTCGGAACAGTGGGTTCAAGGATTTTTCCAGTTTGGGTAAAACCTGGAATTCGTTCCAACCATGTAAAGGACCGCGATAAGAGAAACGATCTAGTTCTTCGTACCCTCCTTAAGAATTCACAAGCTGCGATCAAACGAGGTTTGGATCTACGAGGTGGGATTGCATTCACCATGGAGATTACCGATGCCAATGAGAGCGATTCATCCGCCTCCCCGTCTGGTGCAACCCCGATGGATAAAGTAATCGAAATTATGAGCGAACGATTGAATGCATTCGGCGTGGCAGAAACCTTAGTTCGTAAAAAAGGGGATAATGCAATTGAAATCCAAATTCCCGATCGTACCACAAAGCAGGATCCAGGAATTATTGAAGAACTTCAAAAACCCGCCAAACTCGAATTTCGCGTAGTGAATGTTAATTCAGATGCTCCCATTCCTCTTCAGGAAGGTGAAGAGTGGACAGACGATGAAGGTATTCCCTATGTTGCCATGCTAAGGAGCGATGCGGTGGCCAACGAAAGACCAATCTGGGTGAAACGTCTATGGTCTGCGGATGGAGATATCATTGAGGAAGCTTATGCCAAGCAAGACCAAATGGGCGGCTGGGAAGTGGGCTTGGACTTTACCTCCGACGGCGGCAAGATTTTTGGCGATCTTACAGGAGAAATTGCAAATGCGAATGATCCAACCAGTGGAGCACTTGGTCGACTTGCGATCGTATTGGACGGACAATTAGAAAGTGCTCCCACCGTTAAACAAAGAATTGATGGTGGCAGTGCGGTAATCAACGGTAACTTTAGTTTTCGCGAAGCAAAAATGCTTTCTGACATTCTCAACAACCCTCTTAAGGTATCACTCACCATTGGAGAGAAGTATGAAGTCTCCCCTACCCTTGCAGCGGGTGCGCTTTCCAGCAGTTTGAATGCTTGTTTGCTGGGTGCGGTTCTAATTATAGCTTTTATGATAACCTGGTATAAGGCAGGGGGAATAGTTGCGGTACTTTCAGTGGGAACGAATATTTTATTAGTGATTGCTGTTTTGGCGGGATTATTTCAAGCCACCTTCACATTACCAGGCATGGCTGCTCTAGTCCTTACTATTGGAATGGCAGTGGATGCAAATATTTTAATTTTCGAACGAATACGGGAAGAATTAAGGTCTGGTAAAAATTCTGAAAATGCACTCGAAGGAGGATATGCAAAGGCATTTTCTACGATCATTGATGCAAATTTAACCACTTTGATTACCGCATCTATTTTGATTTGGCTTGGTACCGGTCCGGTCAAAGGTTTCGGTATTACTCTTGCAATCGGAATAGTAACCTCGGTTTTTTGTGCATTGTTCATCAGCAGGCTTCTTATGAATGTGTTGCTTCAATTAGGTGTCCAAAATTTGATCAGCCTCCAAAAGGTTGAAAAGCGGGCACCTCGGGCAGAAATTGATTTCCATAAATATCGGGTTCCTGCCTTTATTATGTCCTGGGCAATTGTGGCAGTTGGCATATTTTCAGTTTATACGAATCAAGATAAAATTTTAGGGATCGATTTTAGGGGGGGTGAAGAATTAATTGCCTCCTTTGATCAACAGATTGATCCTGAAGTGATTGACCAATCGTTGGAGAAGGGAGAACAACTGGGAGAAGTGCAACATGTCTACCGTTCTGAAATTGGATCAGGAGAGGAGTCCACTCGTTTAGTGCTACAGACCGAGATTGGAAAGGCGAGAAATGTTCTAGACGCCCTTGCACAAGCAAATCCAAGTGCGGGACTAATGGAAGAAGGACTAAGCAATATCGGAGCATCAGTGAGTAATCAAATTAAAGACGATGCAATTTTATCTGTGGTCGTTGCCTTACTTGGAATTCTCTTGTACGTGGCCATTCGATTTGAAATGGGCTACGCGATCGGGGCAGTTATCGCCACAATTCATGATGTTTTGATGACAATTGGTTTATTTGTTTTGATTGGTACGGTATCCGGTGGGGTCTTGTGCTCCGGACAGTTTACCGCGCCAATGCTTGCCTCTATTCTGATGATTGTAGGGTACTCAATCAACGACACTATTGTTGTCTTTGACCGTATTCGGGAAGAACTTGAAATGAACCCTGTAACGAACTTAAAGAAAGTGATCATGATTGCCATCAATCGGGTTCTTTCCAGATCAATACTCACTAGTGTAACAACACTTTTAGCCGCTCTTTCGCTTTGGATCTTTGGTGCAGGTGTAATTAATGACTTTGCATTTGTTTTCGTAATCGGAATTTTGACTGGAACATTTTCATCTATCTTTATTGCGAGCCCGATTTTCTTCCTTTGGCACAAAGGGGACCGTAAGCATGTAGAAGAGGGTGAAATTTTGCCAAAATATGATTGGCAGACATCATCCGATAAATAAGTTTTACCCCTAATTACAGGTTAGAAATTATTGAATGCAGTGGATTGAGGATAAGTATGACGAAAAGAGTGTAAGCGCACTCAGTCAAAATTTATCAGTCTCCCCCACTTTATCTAAGTTTCTGCTAGCTCGGGGAATTACCACCCCTGAACTAGCCACCGCTTTTCTTAAGCCAAGACTGGCTCATCTAATAAACCCGTTCGAAATTGCGGGGATGAGCGAGGCAGTGGATCGAATCATTCATGCGATCAATAATAAGGAACACGTTCTGATCGTTGGAGACTACGATGTGGACGGAATTACATCCACTGTAATTGTGAAAAGAAACCTCACCGAGCTTGGCTTAACCCCCTACCATGTTACTCCAAAAAGGAAAACTGAAGGCTACGGATTAACTCAGGATATCCTTGAACGTGGATTAAAACTTGCCGATATTAATTTAGTTATCGCTCTTGACTGTGGTACCAATTCCAAACAAGAAGCGGAAGGTTTACGATCGAAAGGGATTGATTTAATAGTGGTGGACCACCATCAATCCAAAGATGAATCTCCAATTCAAGCGATTCAGGTTAATCCTCACCTCCACGAGGATAAAGGAGAACCATGGAGATTTTTGTGTACTGCAGGGCTTGCCTTTAAACTCGTTCATGGGATTCTAAAAAAATTACGCGAACAAGGGGTCAAAAGAGCATACGAAATAAACCCAAGAGACTCGCTCGCACTAGCCGGGTTAGGAACGATTGCAGATCTTGTGCCCCTTCGTGGAGAAAATAGAATTCTTGCAAGCTTTGGACTCCGAGAATTAGGGCGCAATCCGTGCAACGGGCTTAATGCAATTCTGGAGATGGCAAACCTACACTCCGAACCCAACCCAAACAGTGAAGATGTAGCTTTTAAGATAGCTCCCCGAATCAATGCATGCGGTCGATTAGATGATGCGGAAGTTGCAACCTCACTTCTACTCGAAACGGATAAACAAAATTGTAAATCTCTTGCCCTCCAAATGAATGAGTACAATGAAGAGCGAAAGCGGATTGAATCAAAACTTTCTGAGGACGCACTTGTTCAGGCAAATGAATTCTTTTCTGATCGACCAGCGGTGGTCGTATGTGGCCAAGGTCCCAACTGGAACCCCGGGGTAGTTGGAATTGTAGCGGGCAAGCTAGCAAACTCATTGGGGAAGCCCTGTATCGTACTGGCTCAAACAGGGGACGAATGTAAGGGATCGGGACGGGGTGTAAAAGGAGTCAACCTGGTACAAGCATTAGATCAATGTAAGGAACTTCTTGACCATTGGGGCGGACATCCGGCCGCAGTTGGATTAAGTTTATCAATTGAGAAACTAGAAGATTTCAAAAAAAAGTTTGTTGAAGTAATTGAAAGTGACACCGGGGGTTCATTTCCTGAACCCACTCTTCAGATTGCCGCGGTTATTCAACAGGATGAACTACAGGAAAATCTGCTTTCAGATTTGAGTAATTTAGCACCTTTTGGTCAAGAGAATCCAGAGCCGATTTTATCGCTTCAAAAAATCCGTTTAGCGTACGAGCCCAAGAAAGTGGGTACCGGAGAGCATTTTCAATTCTCCGTACATAACGGTAACCGTACTATTTCTGGCATTGCTTGGAATATGGGTGATAGGATACCTCCCAGTACCACGGACATAGACCTTGCATTTCGTTTGAGATGGAATTCCTGGAATGGGCGGAAAACACCTCAAATGGTCTTAGAGGATTGGCGAATTAGTGACTAAGGATTAATCTTTTCTTCCAAATACGAGATCGCCTCCTCTTCAGATAACCGTATCTGTTCGGTGGTATCCCGATCTCGAAGAGTGATCGACCCATCTCCCTCAATCGTTTCGAAATCAACCGTTAAGCCAAAGGGAACCCCTACTTCATCTATTCTTCGGTACCTTCGTCCAATAGCACCGCTTTGATCGAAAATCACATTCCACTTCCTTTGTAATCGATGATAAAGTTTGCGAGCCCGTTCCACGAGTACTGGTTTATTCTTAACCAATGGAAAAATCCCTGCCTTAATTGGAGCAACACGAGGGTGGAACCGTAAGACAGTTCTCTTCTCTCCCTCCACTTCATCAATCTGATAGGCGGAACAGATAACCGCAAGGAAGGTACGATCGACCCCTAAACTTGGTTCAATCACATGGGGTAAATACTTTTCTTTTCGAGCCTCATCGAAAAACTCCAAGTTTTTGCCAGAATGCTCCTGATGTTGAGTCAGGTCAAAGTTTCCTCTCGCCGCAATGCCCTCCAGCTCATGCTCGCCAAAGGGAAACTTAAAAGTGATGTCGGTGCATGCCTTGGCGTAATGGGCAAGTTTATGCTTTGGATGAACTTCCTCTCCAAGAAAATCTGCAGTCAATCCAATACTGCTAAACCAGGACATTCTCGTATCGATCCATTCCCTGTGGTACTGAGGCCAAGCGTCCTCGTCCGGGGGAATAAAATACTCGATCTCCATTTGCTCAAATTCCCGAGATCTGAAAATAAAATTACGTGGAGTAATTTCATTTCGAAATGCTTTTCCAATCTGGGCGATGCCAAAAGGAACTTTTACCCGCCCGGTATCAACAATATTCTTGAAATTAGCAAATATACCCTGTGCCGTTTCAGGCCTCAAATAGGCCTCTGAGGAAGCATCCCGCAGAGCTCCCACATTGGTCTGAAACATCATATTAAAATCGCGGGGCTCCGTGAGACTACCGATATTACCAGTCGCCGGAGAAGGTACTAATTTTTGTTCCACTGCCGAGAGTTCATCGTAGGGACGTAATTCTACTGGTTCAAGTGTTCCCTGCTTCGCTGCTTTTCTTTTTATTAATTCCCCTCTCTTATCAGCTTCATCCTGCATGTCGACTGACTCGATAAGGCAGATCCAACCCAGTGAATCTCCCTCCACCCGAATATCAGCTGCGAAAAGTTGATCGGCTCTGTATCGCATTTTGGATTCCTTACAATCCACCATTGGATCAGAAAATCCATCGATATGCCCCGAAGCTTTCCAAATACGAGGGTTCATAATAATACTCGAATCTAGTCCCACCATATCCTCTCTTCGTCGAACCATATCCTCCCACCATGCATCCTTTATATTTCTGCGCAATTCAACGCCCAAGGGACCATAATCAAAGAATCCATTGATTCCCCCATAAATTTCAGATGATTGGAATACGAACCCCCTGCGCTTGCACAGAGATACAATTTCCTCGATTAAAGTATTTTCTTTCGCCATTTTGAAGTTTTACATTACATTTTCTTCAATTAATCGACAACCAAGAATTAGAAATTCATTCTTTATTAATTGTAAGTTGACTTGATTACACTAGATTATTTGAATCCGTTTATGCCCAGAAAAAATTTACCATTTTTAAAAGTCCTCGCATTCGTACTTTTATTCTCATCCTGTTTTTTTACTTCTGGTTGCAAAATCTTTCCAGGATTTAAAAAATATATATCGTCTGACATCAACGTTGCGGGTGCATTGACCCACTCCCCCAATTCGTTTGCCCCCATTGAACCCGGCACGATTCGTTTGCAATCAGAAGAACTTTGGTACCGAAGAGATTTTAGCGGAAATAAAACTACTTTCTTGTGGGGACTTTTTACATTTACTGACTACTGATCAATAGAAGTACTAAAATTTCACAGGAAAGTGAAAAAAGACCTAATTTATAATTAGAATAATTCCATTTAATACTTGCGATTCCGCCCCTTACCCCTATACTATTGGGGGTTATGTCATACACATTAAAGACTCAAGATAGAAGAGAACTACATACCGCTCTTCAAAAAAAAGGTTTGCGCTCCACCAAGCAACGAGCCTCTGTTTACGAGGTTATTTTATCTAAAAAAGATCATCCCACTGCGGATGATATTCTAATCCGAGTTCGAAAAAACCTTCCCACAATTTCTCTCGCTACCGTTTATAATTGTCTCGAAACACTTGTCGACTGTGGGCTCGTTCGGCAAGTAAACTTAGATCGTTCATCCACTCGATTCTGCCCAAACCTTACCCCTCATGCCCATTTTAAATGTAGTGAGAGTGGGAAAATTTTTGATCTTAATATGGATGAGGAAACTATGGAAAGTTTACATTCAATTCTACCCAAAGGCTTTCAATCACAAAACTTCGAACTCTCCTTCTCCGGGACAGTAAAACATTTATCCAACTAAATTAAACACTTCCAGTAAACCTTGTTATATGAGTACTCTTCAAATCGATAATCTTTCCGCTTCTGTAGGGAAAGAGCAAATTCTTAACAATCTAAACTTCACTCTCCCAAAAGGAGAAGTTCATGCCATTATGGGACCGAATGGAAGTGGGAAAAGTACTCTTTCCAAAGTTCTGGCGGGCCACCCTGACTATCAGGTAACAGGGGGTAACGCATCTATGGATGGAACCGAGTTACTGGGTCTTAACCCAGATGAAATTGCGAGGCTAGGCCTCTTTCTTGCCTTCCAATACCCAGTTGAGGTCCCTGGAGTCAGTATCGCAAATTTTATCCGAGCTGCAATTAAGTCCAGATTGCCGGAGGGTGAAAATATAAAAGCGGTTGAATTCTACAAAGAACTCTATTTAAAAATGGACGGACTCGGAATGGATCGATCTTTTACATCACGATCGATGAATGAAGGCTTTTCAGGGGGTGAAAAGAAAAGGTGTGAAATTCTGCAAATGTCTATGCTTAATCCTAAGTATTGCATTCTTGATGAAACAGATAGTGGGTTGGATATTGACGCACTCAGAGTGGTATCCGAAGGAATTAATCAAATGAAAAACCCAGATCGTGGGATTTTGGTTATTACTCATTACCAAAGGCTTCTTGATTATATCGTGCCCGATAAAGTGCATGTTATGTGGGAAGGTCGGATAGTTCGAAGTGGTGATAAAACACTGGCTCTTGAACTTGAAGATAAGGGATATGATTGGATCAAAGAAGAAGTTGCTGCCGCTTAATAAACTTACCAAAAATTAAATGATCAAACCATCAAACATTGAAATTGACCGAGAAAAAGGTAATTTCCACTACCCTACTTCAAAATATGCTTTTGATGCAGGTGTTGGACTTTCTGAAGACGTAGTAAAGTATATTTCGGGGGTGAAGAATGAACAAGATTGGATTCTGGACTTTCGACTCAAAGCACATTCTATTTTCGAAAAAAAGCCCATGCCCACTCATTGGGCGTCAAGAGATTTGGAAAACATTGATTTCGATGTTATCCGATATTACCTCGCACAAGGCCAACAGCCTAGCAGGACATGGGATGAAGTCCCCGATGACATTAAAAAGACTTTTGAACGCCTAGGTATACCCGAGCAGGAGCGTAAATTCCTTGCCGGTGTTGAAGCACAATTTGACAGCGAGGCGGCCTATTCCAGAATGAAGGAAGACTTGGAAAAAGAGGGTGTTATATTTGTGGGTTCAACAGAGGGACTTCGGGACTATCCAGAGATTTTCAAAAAATGGTTTGGTAAAGTAATACCAACCTCCGATAACAAATTTTCAGCCTTAAACAGTGCTGTCTTTAGTGGCGGAAGTTTCATCTATGTTCCCCCCGGTGTAAAACTTGCCCAACCCCTCCAGGCATATTTCCGAATTAATGCCGAAAATTTTGGGCAATTTGAAAGAACTCTTATTATTGCAGATGAAGGATCTGAAATAACCTACATGGAAGGTTGTACCGCCCCCAAGTTTGAAACTTCAACTTTGCATAGTGCAGTGGTTGAATTGGTTGCCCTTAAAGGTGCTAAAATTCAATATATTACGGTTCAAAACTGGTCGAACAATGTCTTTAATCTCGTTACTAAAAGAGCGATGGCAGAGGAAGAGGCGGAGGTGCGTTGGATTGATTGCAACATAGGTTCTCGCCTTACGATGAAATACCCTGGGGTAATCTTAAAAGGGAGAAAAGCCAGAGGTGAAGTTCTTTCAATTGCGTTAGCAAATGATGGTCAGCATCAAGATACTGGTGCCAAAATGGTTCATGCAGCGAGCGAAACAACTAGTAACGTCATTGCCAAATCAGTTTCAATTGGCCAAGGCCGTTCCTCCTATCGCGGATTAGTTCAAATCCCAGGGCACCTTGAACATTGTAAGAATAACACAGAGTGTGACGCGCTTCTCATTAACAGTGATAGCCAGACGGATACTTATCCCGCCATCGCGATACAAGGAAATGAAAACTCTGTTCAACACGAAGCAAGCGTATCAAAAGTGAGCGCCGAGCAAATCTTTTACATGCAACAACGTGGACTTAATCAGGCGGAGGCAATGAGTCTCTACGTCAATGGCTTTGTAAATGATTTAATTAGAGAATTCCCGATGGAGTACAGTGTTGAATTGAAAAGACTTATTGACTTAGAAATGGAAGGCTCAGTCGGGTAAGAAGCTAATTATATGAACCCATCATTACCTTCTAAACTAAATATGAAAACACCTTTTGGATCTCCTGATTTTTTCCAAGCGTTCTCCGACAAACGGTCATGGGAACCTGGATGGATGGCAGATTTCAGAAAAGATTCATGGAATCGATTTGCTGCACTTCCACAGACTAAGATAAAGGACGAAAAATGGAGGTTTTCCCCAAGGGCCCGTTTTGGATATTCTAATTGCGATCAATTAACTGATTCGCCCAAGTCGACGACACTGGAAGGCAAAAGCTCTGAACAAGTGATCTTTGAATCATTTGATCAAGCGATTTTAGACCATCCCAACCTTCTCTCAATACTGCCGTCGTTAACCGGTCCAAAACTAGGATCAGATGCTACCTTTTTGCTCGGTTCCTCTTTCTCAGAATCGGGATTTATATTTAAGGCAAAGAAGAACTACAAAGAAGAGGAGCCTTTTATTTGTAAACATTTTGCTCCCAAACAGAACCATTCTCTTTTCCAGCAGAATATTGTCATTATCGAACCTTTTGCTGAAGTAACTCTCATCGAGTATTTTGACTCAGAGGACCAATCTTCAACTGGAGTTTTATCCAATTTAAGCCACATTCAATTAGGAGAAGGAGCGAAACTTAATCGTGTTGTAGTGCAACGCTTAAACAGTCACTCCACATTTAACCATCTCGAAAAAGTTGAGTTAGGAAGAAATGCCCAGTTTACTAATGTTTCCCTACAACTTGGAAGTGCACAAACTCGAGTAGAATCGAGGGGAGATATTATAGGTGATGCGGGTGAGTTTAATAATTACTCGCTTAGCCTTGGTCGTAACAATCAATTGTTTGATCAACGCACTATCCAACATCATATTGCACCCCATGGGAAAAGTAATTTACTTTTTAAAAATGCATTATTAGACAATTCAAAGGCGATTTTTTCCGGTCTCATTAAAGTAGACCCCGCTGCCCAGCATACAGATTCTTTTCAAACAAACCGTAATTTGTTGCTGAGCAAGAAAGCAGAAGCCGATTCATTACCGGGTCTTGAAATACTTGCAAACGAAGTAAAATGTAGTCACGGAGCAACAACCAGTAAAATTGACGAGCAAGAATTATTTTATCTACAAAGCAGGGGTATCTCCAAATCAATCGCTGAAAAATTGATTGTCCTCGGATTTTTCGAAGATATCATTGGCCAGGTTTCCAATGTGGATCTGGTTGAGTCACTGCGGGACGAAGTCTCCCAATTTTTCAATACCTAATCCTCATACTTTTTTTAATGAGCCAACAACAACAAGAAATCGATTTATTAAGAGATGTAAACGCTACCTTGATTCCTCATGGTGAAGAATTCCTTCTGTCCAAGGGCGATAAAGTTACTATTACCCATCGGTTAGGCGGCAACTTCACGGTAATGACATTGAATGGAATGTATAGAATCGCGGCTAAAGATGCAGATGCGTTAGGAGAGAAAGGGAATGACTTTGCAGAGAAAAATCACCCGGAAGGAACTGAACCAGCAAGCGAAGAATCGATTCGAAATAATTTAAAATCCGTATTCGATCCTGAAATTCCAGTCAATGTGGTAGATTTGGGGTTAATCTATAAGGTTGAAATTGAAGAAGTGAAAGAACGGGGAAGAATTGCATTTGTAGATCTTACTCTAACTGCGCCTGGTTGTGGAATGGGACCAGTAATTGCTGAAGATGTAAAGGGGAAGGTGCTTGAACTTCCGGGAATTGATGATGCCGAGGTCGAGATTGTCTGGGATCCCCCATGGTCTCAGGATATGATGTCTGAGGAAGGAAAAATGGAATTGGGCTTAATTTAGAAGCCTTTTGTTTTACAATATCATTTATCTATCCTAGGGTAATGACCATCTTATGACTACTAGTGAGAAGAAATACAAGATTGCACTTGGTTGTGATCATGCCGGCTTTGAATACAAGGAGGCAATCAAAGAATTCTTACAAAGCGATGGCTATGAAACTAAAGATTTTGGCACATTTTCAGATGAGTCTGTTGATTACCCTGATTTCATTCGTCCTGCTGCCGAAGCCGTTGCCGAGGGCTTGTGTGATTTCGGAATTGTCCTGGGTGGTAGTGGAAACGGGGAAGCAATAGCAGCTAACAAAGTCAAAGGGGTTCGCTGTGCACTTTGCTGGTCTGAAGATACAGCCCGTTTAGCAAAACAGCATAATGACGCAAATGTTATCTCCATTGGGCAAAGACAAATATCAAAAGAACTAGCACTCACTATTGTTGGAACTTGGCTTGAAAGCAATTTTGAAGGAGGAAGACATCTCAGAAGAATACAGATGCTCGACTAGTCTATTTAATTTACACAATAATTTTTAAAAATGACCGACGAAAAAGATAAGAAACGTGATTCAGTCACAGAGGCAATTCAAAGCAAATTTCTCGAACAGAGAAAAATTTTCTTATGGGGTGAAGTCAGTGATAAATCTGCACGAGACTTGACTGAAAGGCTGCTTTTCCTTGAATCAAGTGCACCGGGAAAAGAAATTACTTTCTACATCAATTCACCCGGTGGTTCTATTACTGCAGGGATGGCAATTTTTGACACGATGCAATTAATCAGTTCTCCCATTGCAGTCATAGTAACAGGAATGGCAGCAAGTATGGGATCAATTCTGCTTTGTGGAGCCACCAAGGGCAGGCGTTTTTTATATCCCCATTCCCGAGTCCTCATTCATCAACCGCTCATCACTGGTAGAATGGTCGCAGCAGCGGTAGACATTAATATACAGGCGCAGGAAATGGAAAAACTTCGAGAAGAACTCAATGGAATCTTAGCTAAAACTTCCGGTCAACCTCTTGATAAAATACAACAGGATACCGATCGAGATTTTTATCTCAATGCAGAGGAAGCAATTGAGTATGGTTTAGCTGACAAGATTGTAGATAAAATTTAATTTTTTGGTTTTCCCATCTCAGTTAAAGGTAACTGGTTCACTAATTTCCAATCCTTCGGGATAGAGTGTGACTCTAAGCGCTTCTGAACGAATTCCTTGAGTTCCTTGAGTTCAATATTAGTTGGAGTTAAGTAGGCAACTATTCGTTGTCCCCAGTCTTGGTCCTCAACTCCACAGACTAAACATTCATCAACAGAATTAAACTCTTGGATCACTTTTTCGATAAGATGTGGATTCACTTTCTCACCTCCCGTTACAATCATACGATCTAGGCGTCCTTCAATGAACCAATTCCCTTCGGGGTCATGGTATCCATAGTCAGGGGTATCTAACCATTCCTCGCCTCCCTGCCCTTCTTGATGCGCGTTCAAGCTAATACTCTTCGCTTTTACAGAGATACGATTACTAACAGTGTTCACTGACATGAAAGCATGAGGCAGAACTTTTCCCACGCCCCCTATTCCCTTTTCGAATGAATGTGAATTTAAAAGTGTGATCATGCCTGCAGTTTCAGACATACCATAGCAGGGAAAGAGAGGAATGCCTTCATTTCTTGCCCTCTGAGCCAACTTTTCTGAAAGCGCAGCTCCACCGATAAAAATACCTTTAAATTGCCGTAAATTTTTGCAGGCAATTGAACTCGTGATTAATCGGTTTAATTGGGTGGGAACTAGCGAAATCCACTGATTTTGCATAAGTTCGCCGGGAATCTCATCAAAAAGCTTTCGGTAACTTGAAAAGTAAACCTTTCCCCCAGAAGCTATCGCCCGAAATATCTGCATCATTCCACCCACGTGATTAAGCGGTAAACAACACCAAGAAGAAATTTCTTCTACTCCTAGGCTTTCAAGTAGTCCAGATACAGCAAAACTAACCGATTTTTCGCTGTGCCTTATCCATTTTGCATTCCCAGATGTACCACCTGAACGAAAAAAAAGAGAAGGAGGACCATTTTTAGCATCTAAAACTTCCGATTGATAGATACTCAAATTCGGGCCCAACCAAACAGATTGCCCCTTTTGTAATAGTGTAAAAATTTCTTCTGCATGTAGTTGTTGTTTATTCCCACAACTATTCTTTTCATGAACCCAAGAATTACGGTAATTTTCAAAATTGATCTTCTCTGTCATAATTCCCCCCATAATTTATCAAGTACCGAAATCGGTAAATTCTCTGAAAATAGCGGGCGTTGATGGTGCTGAGGAATCTCCTTTGCGTTCAATTTGAACAAAGATCTATCTAAACCGGCGACCTGATTCGATAAGAAGGCACATCTAACAACTGCCTCATATCCAAATGGACTCTCAAATACAGTGGAAATAACTGATCTAATTGGTTGGGAGCGGATAAAGGCAATCATTTTCCCCCAATGGGGAAAGAGGCAAGGTTTGATAACATAAAATCCCTGCCATCCCCTTTTTTCAAAAAAAGAAAAGTCGTTTTTCCAAACCAAGGATTCGTCTAGAGCGAGCGGTACACTCAATTCTTTTTCGATCGCCAGTAATTCTTCTATTTTTTCTCGGGGGAATGGTTGTTCAATAAATTGAATTCTAGTTTCGTGAGCAAATGCTTCATTCCATTTCAAAAGTTCATCAATACTCAATGATTCATTTGCATCTAATCGAATCATTGATTCTTTTGGAATTGAATTTAAGATTTGCTTCACCTCCTTAATTTCAATTTCGATTACCTCGATTCCAATCTTTTTTTTATAAGTAGTAGAAATATTCCCTACACTTTTAGAAAATGTAATAAGCTCAGCCGAGTAAACGGAAGATTTTGGCTCGACCTTAAAAGATGTATCCCAAATTTCGCTCGCCATACATGATATTGCACTTTGCATTAAAGGATTAATTTGAAAATCTAACCCCGCTTTCCAAGCTTCTACGAGAGGAAGTAGTTCTTTAATTGAACTGGTAATAAAACCAGGCGTTGGACAGAGTTCCCCAAAAGAAATCCGCCCTTCATTGGATTCTTCTCTTAAGACAATACTTTCCCGGGCTCCCCAATTACCATGTGCAGTGAGCAAAGGACTTGTAAATTTATGCCTGTAAATTTGGTACTGTCGATTAGGTTTCATTAATTATTCTTGAGACGATAGACTCTTTCGATCATAAACAATCTATATATGCAATGTCGGATAAACGAATTATGGACGAAGATTTTTATTTAAAGGCTGACGATTTTTTCACCAAAAGTATTCCTAGCGGTCTCACCTTTGATGACTTGTCTTTGGCAACACACTATTCTGAAGTTATCCCACGAGATGTACGAATTGAAACTAACATCTCGGACTCAATTAAATTGAGCATTCCAATTCTGTCATCCGATATGGATACAGTTACGGAATCTGATATGGCAATTGCGATGGCATTGTGTGGCGGAATTGGGCTAATTCATTATAATATGTCCACTCGCAATCAAGTAAAAGAAGTGGCTCGAGTGAAGTATCATGTGCATGGATTAATTCAAGACCCAATTACTATCACTGCAGATAAGTTAGTGGGAGATGTATTGGAACTTATTGAAGAAAAAAACTTTCAGTTTCGAACATTTCCAATAGTGGACGATCAGGAAAAATTACTTGGTCTTTTACCAGGCAGGGTTGTAAAAAAGCGCTACAAGAACAGTAAAGTTACAGATGGAATGCTTGCCCGTAATGAAGTCTACACGATTCGGGAAAATGAAGTGGGAAAAGACCCGATAACAACGGCTGACAAATTTTTCAGCAAACATATGGGTATTCATAAACTTTTAGTTGTGGATAAAGATGATCGCTTAAGGGGGCTATACACATTGAGTGATATCGAGAGAATAATGGAAGAAAACAGAGATCATTTAAAACCAGCAAGGGATTCAAAATTTCGCCTACTGTGCGGTGCCGCTGTATCCATACCACGCAAAGTTGATGGTCAACTAGACAAAAAATCTCTGGAAGAACATATTTCCGAAATGGTCGATCAGGGACTCGATACGGTTGCTGTGTCAACAGCACATGGACACACCAAAAGCGTTGGAGAAGCAACTCGCTTTATCCGAAATGCATTCCCTGACCTTACTATTATTGCAGGTAATGTAACCTCCGGTGAAGGAGTAGAATTCCTTGCGGATGCAGGAGCAAATGCAATTAAGGTAGGACAAGGTCCAGGTTCCATTTGTACTACTCGAGTCGTAGCAGGAGTAGGAATCCCCCAAATGACTGCTCTATATACCGCACTACAAGGGGCAAAAAAGAAAGGTGTTTCAATTATTGCAGATGGAGGAATTTCAAAATCAGGCGATATCGTAAAAGCATTAACCCTTTCAAATGCAGTAATTTGCGGCGGTCTGCTAGCAGGTTGCCGTGAAGCACCGGGAAGAATAATCGAAATTGAAGGCAAATATTATAAGCAATATCGGGGAATGGGCAGTCTTGAAGCAATGAAAGAAGGTTCTGCCTCCAGATACGGTCATACAAAAGATGATCTCGCATCAAAAAGTACACCCGAGGGTGTTGAAGCACTTAAAGAAGTAGCAGGTTCCGTTAAAGAAACCCTTGAAAACTTGACCGGCGGAATTCGGGCGGGACTCGGTTATCTTGGGGCAGAATGTTTGGATGAACTGAAAGAAAGAGCGAGATACATCCAAGTAAGCCCTGCAGGACAACGTGAATCTGGGACTCACGATGTGATCGAAGTGAAAAGAAGCGATTTCACACGATCCTAAACCTATTTTAAATTTTTATGAATTTTTTAAATAAATCATGCCCCAACCTCTTTTCTGTTATTGGAATTAGTATGGGGGATGAAGGAAAAGGAAGAGTTGTACACGAAATTTTAGACCAAATTAAAATTCAGGACCGAAATCACCCAACCAGCGTGATTAAGGTTAATGGAGGAGCAAATGCAGGGCATACCGCAGCCGGCTTAAAATTAAATCTTCTTCCTTCAGGGGTGGGAAATCCAGATGTAGAAAACTTGATGATTGGAAGTGGAGTGGTTGCCGACCCACGTAAATTCTTATGGGAAGCAGACCCCCTTGAATCCCGTGGAATTTCTGTTTTTAAGAGGTTACTTATTGACGAAAAAGTTCAGATGAGTGACTTGACTCATCGATTGCTCGATTTGGCTTGGGAAAATTATAGGGTAAAGCAACTAGGTATGGAAAGCCGCGGTTCGACGGGTCGTGGAATTAGTCCTGCTTACTGTGATGAAACCGGTCAATGGCAAATTTTTTATCAACAATTCTTAGAAGAAAGGACTCATTTTAGATTAGCGCTCAAAGGTAGAATTCAAAGGGCAATAGATACGATACGATCAGTTTGCAAGGTGAGCGAAGAGGATTGGTTGGGATTCTTTTCAATTCTGTCCACTGCAGAAAGTCGTGCCAACAAACAAGCCATTGAAGAAGGCATTTTCAATCAAGATGAATTTGATTTCCAGCGTTTTATGGGAAAAGATCCCTTTACATTAAACTTTGACCTAATCGAAGAAACTTATTGGAACGCGGGTCAAAGACTGGTGAGTTGTATTGGGGATGTAAGGAATAAATTTTTGCAAAATAAAACTGCTTCAAAATCAATTGTCGCAGAGTTTGGTCAGGCCTATTGGTTAGACAAAAGACACGGATTTACTCCGAATGTAACCGCCTCTCATACCACGACTTCAGAATTGTTTGCATCGGGAGGGTTTCCTGTTCAAGCAGTTTCCACGATTGGATGTTGCAAAGCATACGACACCAAGGTGGGGACCCACCATTTTCTGTCCAAGATTGATCATGAAGTACATCCCTTAGGTCAAAAGTTAGCTAAAATGGAATTTGGCACCTCAACGGGAAGGCAAAGAATGGTCGGCTGGTTCGACGCAGTAGAAAAAGGAAATGCACTTCGATATTGTGGGTTTGATGAACTTGTCATTAATAAGTTGGATGCATTATCAATAGACAAAGAAATATTGGCAGAAATTAAGATATGCGTTGCGTACAAAAAAGCTAACGGTGAAGTAACAAAAGATGTTCCTAGGCAAGAAGGCATGCGTAAACAATTAACTCCGGTTTACGAGTCCCTGCCCAGTTGGTCAGAAGATTTAAGCAAGATTCGCTCTTTCAACGAATTTCCAGAGAAAGCAAAGAATTATGTGAGGCGAATGATATCGAGTATAATCGAATCTGCATACCCTCAAGGATTTGAGCATATAGAATTACCGAAAGTTCGATTTCTGGGTGTTGGACCAAATCCAGGTCAAATTATTTCAGACATACCTCCTACTAAGGAATTAATTAAAATTAATTAGGTTAAGTGAATTCCCCCCCCACTGCATTAAGTAAATTTAAAAAAAGAGTATCATGGGAAGATATTGATAAGTCACATCTTTCTGCCCATTTAGAACTGTGCGTACAAGAAGATCTTTCAAACACGGGGGATTTAACCAGCGATCGATGCCAAATAAGTGGAAATGGTGTAGCAGAACTAGTGACAAGAGAAGAAATGATCATATGTGGTTTAAGTCTGATACCAATTATATTTCAGGTTTTTGAGGTAAATTCACTAGAGGTTGAAAATTTGGTAGATGAGGGAGTACTGACCCCCAACGGTACAACTATTGCAAAATTATCAGGGAAACAGTCCGATATTTTAAAAATAGAAAGAACGGTATTAAACTTTATACAACGCCTTTCAGGTATTGCCACATCCAGTAATTTGTATGCTGCCATACTGTCAGAAGATGATGTTCACCTTTTAGACACAAGGAAAACTACTCCAGGAATCAGATCACTCGAAAAATTTGCATCTGCATGTGGCGGAAGTTACAATCACAGGATGGGTCTATTTGACCGTATATTAATTAAGGATAATCACCTAGCAGCATCAAATATTGTAACCGGTAATCAATTACATAATTTTTTGATTCAAATTAAGAAAAAATCAACCAACGATATTGTACAAGTTGAAATAGATTCAATCGAGTATCTAGAAATCTCAATAAATGCAGGAGTGGATGCAATTTTATTGGATAATTTTAGTCCCGATGATGTTAAAAGAGCAGTTTTATTAAATAAAAACAGGGTGGTGATTGAAGCCAGTGGAGGAATTTCAATACAGTCATTAAAAAAATACGCTCGTGCACAACCTCATTTCGTTTCAACTGGAGCACCAATACATAGAAGTCGTTGGATGGATATTGGCTTAGATTGGAAATAACAAATTTTAAATGTGACAAAATATCCCCCAGGTAAAAGAAAAGCTACCGACGTACCAATTACTACAAGGAATAACTCTAAAGAAAATCCTAGTAGCTTACTCTTGAGGATACTGTTAAAAGGCTCTCCCTATTATGTCTCGGGCAGTATCATTGCTGAAAAACTAAAGATGTCCAGAGTGGGAGTGTGGGCAAGAATAGCGAAACTAAGAAAAGCGGGACTTACAATAGAGGCATCTCAGAATCGTGGTTATCGAATAGCAGCGGAACCAGATATATTTAATCAACATCTCATGGAGGCTTGGTTACATGAAATTAAAATAAAGTGTAAGGTCTTTGTATCACAAAGGATTGATAGTACGAATTCAGAGGCAGAAAGACATTTAACCAATCAAGCAAAAGCACCGTTTGCAGTTGTCTCAAACGAACAACATGCTGGACGTGGCAGATTAGGACGTACTTGGTACAGTCCAAAGACTGGAAACATAAATCTGACGATCGCTTTTCGTCCAAAAATCAGGGTAATTAAACTTAAGATTTTCACCTTATGGCAAGGGATTGCAATTGTAGAGCTGCTCCGCAAAAAAACAGGGAATAATAGTATATCAATCAAATGGCCAAATGATATCGTATTAAATGGGAAAAAAATTGCTGGTATGCTAACTGAAGCTTCGATAGATAGCGAACATGTGAGATCAATGGTTTCTGGCATTGGAGTGAATGTAAACTCACTTGCCACAAAGTTTCCAAAAACAATAAATAAGCACTCGACTTCCTTGCATGAAGTGACCGGGCATACATTGAGAATACATGAATTAACGGCTGAAATTATTAAGTGTGTAATATTCAGTTATAAAGAATGTATTAAAGGTATTTCTGATGAAAAGCTTCATGAAAAATGGACAACAGTTGATGCTCTACATGGCAAAAAAATAAGTATTAAAACTGGAAAAGACAATATTTCAGGTAAGGCAGTAGGTATAGATGAAAATGGTGCCATTAAAGTAAAATCAAGGAATGGAAAAACCGTCCATATAAACAGTGGAGAATTAACCGTAGAAAAATGGTAGAATTAAACGCTAATATTTCTTGCATTGATATTGGAAATACTATTTGTCACCTCGGCAACTTTAAAGATGGGAAGCTCATAAACGAGCACTACATTAAAACAAAAGAGTTCATTACATATCCAATAAATCTAATTAAACACACCTCCCCGGATCAAAATGTTATATCGTACTGCTCAGTTGTTCCACAGGCAACGAAATCCCTAATAAAACACGCGAAAGATTATGATTTTAACTTATACAATTTAAATAATAATTCCGCGGGCAATTTCCCAATAAGCTACCCTAACCCAGAACAAATCGGGCAAGACAGGATAGCGAATTCAATAGCTGTTTTTTATACAAAAGACCTTCCATGTATTGTAATTGATGTTGGTACCGCAACAACCTTTGATATTATTACTAAACCAGGCGGCTATGAGGGAGGAGTTATCACACCTGGCCCTCAAGGATTCTTAGACTTTTTACATCAAAACACCTCCCTTTTACCTAAAGTGGTGGTTAGCTCTCGCCTGCCGACCAATTCCATTGGAAGGGAAACGCAAGAGGCAATGCTCATTGGAGTCGCAAAGGGATACCCTTCAATGGTAGAAGGTATCTTGAATTCGATCACCTCAGAGATCGATAAAAATTACCAAAAACGTCCAAACATAGTAATCACAGGAGGTGGCAGAAAAAACATGATGATGAAAAATATTGTTGATTGCCCAGAGTTAACGATCCAAGGTTTAGCGATTGCCTACCAGCTTAACTACATTCTTTAAAATTTCACATGAGTGTAGAAAATAAACCCTTACCAATCATTGAAGTGGTAAACCTCAAAAAAAGGTTTGGACGCATCCAGGCACTTAAGGGAATTAGCTTCTCAATAGGGAAAGGTGAGATTGTAGGTTTCCTTGGTCCGAATGGTGCAGGGAAAAGCACAACGCTAAGAATTTTATCCGGATTAATACCTGCAGATTCTGGCGAGGCTAAAGTATGCGGTGTCGACCTTGCACAAGAAGAGGGCCTGGTAAGAAACCACATAGGCTACCTGCCAGAAAATAATCCATTACCGGAAGATTTACGGGTAATTGAATATCTTCGATTCAGGGCACTTCTTAAAGGATTGGAAGGAAGTCGCCTAAAAGAAAGAATTAAAGTAGTACTTGATATTTGCGACCTAGAAAGAAAAATCTCAGAAAGAAAAATTGGGAATTTATCAAAAGGATACAGACAGAGGGTAGGAATAGCTGATTCGCTATTAGCGGAACCAAGGCTTGTAATTCTTGATGAACCGACCATTGGACTAGACCCTCACCAATCGGCTGTAACTAGAAAAATGATGGAAAGACTGAGAGGAGAGGTATCATTTTTATTATCAAGCCATATCTTGTCAGAAGTGGAAGCGTGCTGTGACCGAATGATAATTTTAAGTCATGGACAAATTGTTGCGGAAGGAACATTACATGATTTACAAAAACGATTTGTTAACAAAACCACATTTCAAATTGTCGCATCTAGCAATAAAATTGATATCCAAAAAAAAATTCGTTTATTAGATCAAACATGCGAACTCCTGCAAGATGACCCCGTTGAAGTATCCGGCAAGAGAAGATATAATTTCTCGACTGATAAGGGAGAACATATTGCCGAAAAGATTGTTCGCACATTACTCGAAGAAAATGACATCCGAATTTCAGAATTTCAAATTAGAAGACCTGATCTTGAAACAATTTTTTTAAGAGCTACAAAAAAGAACTGGGAAGAACACGATTTTTTAAATCGTACTAAAATTTGAATGAAATCTTATTATATAATTTTAAGGTATGAATTATTTTCATTATTTATTTCGCCATCCACTTATGTTGCTGCATTCTACTTCCTCTCTCTTTTAGCACTTGGCTTTCGATTTTTTATTGAGACTTTCTCAAACACGGACTGGTTACTACCTCCACTATCCTCATTAATTGTAGGACTATTATTTGGGGCACCTGCACTAATACCATTCATAACAATGAGATGCTTTGCTGAAGAAAGGCGGTTAGGGACACTTGAGACCTTATTTTCTGCGCCGGTTAGTAACTGGATACTTGTAATCGGAAAATGGTCAGGATGTTTTGTCTTCTTTATAATTATATCTGCCCTCGCACTTTGCTTTCCGTTACTTCTACTTTTAATGTTTCCGGAACAAGGCGGGAATTTAGGATTCAACGAAATTGAGAATTGGGCAGGTAGTACATTATATTTATTAATTTTCGGTGGTACATTTACTGCGATTGGAGTATTTTCAAGTTCAATAACAAAAAACCAAATGGTTGCCGGAATGCTTACCTTCACTTTACTTACAGCATATCTTTCTATCATGGTATTTTCCTTTGGTAATCAAACTTCTGATGCATACTTCACAAACTACCAAAAACTAACAGACGGACTTTTCGGCACCTATATCAATGGATTAGATAAATTCGGACAATTTTCGGTAGGTTTAATTGACCTATCTACAATATTGAACCAGGCAGCATTGACAATTTTCTTCCTTATATTATCAACTATTCAAATTGAAAGACTTAATAATTGACTGATTTTAAACATGCAAAGCGAAATAGGAAGTGGGACACATCATTTACTATACTTTTATTAGTCCTATTATTATTATGTACTAATTTCTTAATTTCAAAGATTAATTATAGCATCGATTTAACAACAGAACAAAAATATTCATTATCTTTAGAAACAGTAAGTAGACTTAACAGGATTACTGAACCAATTGACATAATAATAACAATACCGGAGAGCAATAATCTTCCAAAGGTCATACAAAAGCTACTTTTTGATCTAAATTTAATTTTAGAATCTTATCAAAAAGCAAGATCAAACAAAATTAGAATTCATCGTATTAATATTGATTCAGCATTAACATCATCGAATCTAATTAATAAATTCAATCTCGTTGAAAGAAACGAAATTTGTGCTTATTCAGAATCAGGTAAGAAAAAGCTTATCTTCAAATACAAGGAACCTGAAGGAATTAACATACTAGACAGAGAGAACATCTTTAGATCTAAAGATTCTCTCGCCCGGGAAAAAATATGGGAATCAGGGTTCTATGATACATGGACAGAAGGTGCAAATGGCATAATGGAACCAAGCGAGTTTTTAGGAGAAGAGGTAATCCTGAGATCCATATTAGAGATAACGGCAACAAGCAAGCAACAGCATGTAGCCTATTTTTCGAGGGGACATGGAGAAGGAAGTCCATCAGATATTAACCCGATAAAAGGATTCTCTGAATTAAGGTCTATTCTGGAAAACCAAAATATTAAAGTATCAACAATAGACATTTCAACCATTAGCCAAATGCCCAGTAATGCAAAATTATTATTCATAACTGACCCGAGAGGTACCTTTCAAGACAAGGAAATCTCCGTCATTAGTGACTATATTAATCGTGAAAATGGAAACTTACTAATTGCCTTTGATCCATCTGAAGAAATTTCGACGATGGGCAAACCTGCGTTTGGATTTCGAACACTACTGAAACAATGGGGTATAAGATGCCATGATATGCTCATTCATGATCCCATAAAAAATAATTTCGATGTTTTTACCGGAGATTATTCACTCAAAACATATTCGAGAGAAAAATCGCACAGAGTAGTTAATAAACTCAGAGATGGTGCGTACTCGGTTCAATCATCAAGACTTAGACCTGTTGAGAAAATAACTTCTGAAATTAAAGATTTGATCACTTCTGAAATATTGTTTTCGAGAAGAAGTTCATGGGCTCTTTCCTCTTGGATTAACAGAACCATTCCGCCTATATTAAACGACTTGCTAGACTTGAAAGGACCGGTGCCAGTAATCGCTTTGTCCGAAATTGATAAAGGCCAGAAAAATGATTTAAATTCGAGAAAAGGTAAAGTTGCTGTAATGGGTTCATCCTCAATCCTAACAAATAAAAGATTGAAGGAAAATACTGGTAATAGATTCTTAACGAAGAATATTATTAATTGGATGATAGAAGAAAGAGCGATGCTAGATATCGAACCTAAATCAATAAGTACCTACAACATAAACTTAAACGAAAGAGAATATGTAAACTTGCTTTACGCACTTTCGGTTATTCCGATCTCAACAGCATTAATAGGACTTTTTGTAGGTTGGTTACGCAAAGAACTATAATTATGAATATAAAGATAGTATTGATAGGCTTAAACGCTGTGCTTATGGCATGGATATACTTTAATCTAAATGATCAAGATCAATCGGGTATGATTGATAAATTAACCAATATCAGCAATTTAGATGAACTTGAGCAAATAGAGATAGTAAAACAGAATCAAAACGTCTTACTAATGAAAGAAGGATTTGCTTGGAAAATAAAAAAACCAATTGAATGGGAAGTTGATGAATTTTCAATCACCAACTTTATTACAATTTTTTCACACCTCGACTTTAATAAACTATTTGATTACAAAGAAATTACTGATCGTGGAGAAATAGTAAGTGACTACGGAATAAATTCAGAATCGATTATACTCCAATTAGTAAAATCGAATCATACAATTAAAATTAGGATTGGGAATTCAACCAGAGATAAAAAATTTGTTTTTTGCGAAGTACAAATTGATGAAAACCCCGATATAGAGATATGGAGGATTTCAAACGAACTGCTTGATATTACAGAAATACCCCTTCAGGATTGGGCTGTTAATAACTTAATACGAACGAATCTGCACCAAGTACAAAGTATTTCTGCTTCGATTAAATTGAATAATTCCAATTTAAATACTACAAAACTTGTCAAAAATGATATTGGAGAATGGGAGTTTGAATTACCATTTAAAACAAAAGCCAACAACGAAAACGTGCGATTACTTTTAAATAGATTGTTAACCATTAAAGTGATCGACTTTAATGTTAATGAGGAAAAAAATGAATCATCACTGACTGCATTTGATGATTGGAAATTCAAACTTGTATTAACCTCGAATAATTTAAATCATGAATTTCAATTCAGTGAAGAAATTAGATCCGATGAAACATCTTACCACTATTGCAAGTCAAGTTACACTGATCATATTATAAAACTAGACAAATCTTTCAAGTCATACTTATCAGACTGGAGTACAAAATTGCGCGAGCGTAAAATATTTAGATTAAAAAATGAAAGCATACAAAAAATAGTTGTTTCTAATTCTGATATTGGCATTACGCTTGAACGACCATTCGATAATATTTGGGAAATCACATCGAATGAAGACATCGGATTTGAAGCAGACCCCCTTAAGGTAGATCAGTTTTTATTATACTTAAACAGAATGGAAATAAAAGAATTCATCTCATTTAAGGCAGAGCAAAGTGATATTGAATTTAATCTAGAAAATAAATCAGTCTACAAAATCCAAATTACAAATAAAAATACTGAAGTTAAAACAATTTTGATTCAAAACAATCAACTTGATGCCACGCTTTCTAAAATTCTGATGGTTGAGGAATCGCTCTTGTGCTTAGTAAAGGAAGACTGGACTAAAATTTTGAACATTAAAACGTACGAGTTCAAAAAAAGGAGAATATTAAATGAAAATAATTCTATTAAAAATATTCAAATAAGCAGTTTCGATTCTAATAAATCTATTTATAACCTTGAAAACAATGTCACTATCGATTTCTCGAGTGATTTTAAAAATTTCGAAGTTGAATCTTTTGTAAATGATAAGAGTCAATTAGATGGAACTTGGTTAAAGGGAGATTGGGTTCCGTGGACCTACCTTATCAATATTGAATATTCTGATAAAACGAACTCCAAACTTTTTCTCAGTGAAAAACTTTCTGAAGAGCAGTGGTTAGGTAGTTTAAGCAACGACAATCACACATTTAATTTGCCAACATATTTGATACAAAAACTTTCTAAAGTGACAAAATCAAGTTATTAAACTGTGGATCCTAAAAAGGCATACAAGACTTTTTATAAATATCGAAAAAAATTAAATTTTTTCCTGCTGATAATATTTTTTTTGCAAGTACTCATTTTGTTTGTCTCAATTAAAGGTATTATAATACCAAACTCCTTCCTGAATAGTTTCATTACTCTACCTAAAGATAATGCACTAAGTTTCAAAGGGGTTTATTTTAAACTTCCAAAAATAATAAATGCCAAAGAGATAGAACTAATTTCAAAAAAAAATCACATAGTTCAACTTGAAAATCCGACAATTATTTTAAAGGATTATATTCCGAGTTCATTCGAGTCATTTTTAAAATTTAAAGCTGAGATAATTAAATGTACTTTTCTAGAGTCAAAGAAGTTTATTAGTTTAAAAAATGTAACTGCGAATGTGGAAAGAAATTACTTACATATGTCTTTTGAAGTAAATTCCGAAAAGATAGTTGTAAAGGTGAAAGGTAAGATTAACTTAACCAAAACCTTAAATAACACTAAAAAGCAAGAGGGTAGTCTAGATTCTATTTTTACTAATATTGAAAAATATAATAATCTAATACAACAAAATTTACTCGAAATTAACACGACCGATAGTATCGAATTAGTATGTGTGTTCGACATTGACGAAAATATCAAATTCAATGTCGTCCAAAAAGCTTCTAATGACACAAACCCTGTTATCTCAGGACTTAAGACTACCGGTACATTCGAATTAACCAAAGGAAGAATGATACGAATATCAACTCAAATAGAGAAACTTCGACTACCCTTTTCCAATTCTACCGTTGAATTTAATAAATCTAATATTTTCCTATCTGACACGAAAGGTAATCAAAAAAATTCCGCAATCAATTACTTTGTGAACTGCAACAGTAATTCTATTAATTTTGACGGAGTGATAAAGGGGTCAACTTCTAATTTATTTCTTAATTTTAATTCTTATGATAAATTTATAAATACCATACTGATTCTTGATAATAATACTTCAAATTGCAGTAATTTCATAAAATGGAACCCCACAGACTCAGTATTTTCTATTGATGGGGATAATAAATTCATACCTAATTTGCTAGATTTTAAAATTATCAAAAGCAAAAAAACTTTTAACTTTATTACAGGGGATTTAATCGAAATAGGTATAAATAGTTTCTCCATTATTAATGAACCTAACCCCCAAAATTACATTACAATTCTTGGGAACAATGTTTCTGTCCTTGATGCACCAGATGGCAACTATTCAGGTTCCGGAACATTGAATGACAACCTAAGCCTTACTTTTACCAATGCATACGGTAAAATGGGAAACAGTCAGGTTCAAGGCACATACTCTCAAGAATGGAGTCCATTGAATTATGAATTTGTATTAAATGGTCAGTGCAATCCAACTGATATCAATAATTGGATGGGAGAATGGTGGACTGAAATCTGGACTGACTTTGCATTTAATCTAGATGATGTTCCTCTTGGAGATTTTATTATTTCAGGTTCATGGGGGGGGGACTCTAACCATAGCACTGATGGCAAGATAAATGCGTCCCATTATAAATACAAGCAGTTGGACGTCATAAATTCAAATATTCATGTTAATGTAGATGCTAAAAAAACTACTTTATTTCTCAACCATTTAGAACATTCAAGGGGTGTTATTGGTGGTCATGTTACAATACCACGTTTAGCAGCACGCCAATCAGAACTATTAAATTTCAAAATGATTGGTGACTTTCCAATAAATGATGGAAGGAATATTCTAGGAGATTTCGTGGAGGGATTCTTAGATGACTTTAATTTAACAACAATTAGGGTAGACACACATGGCGACATAGATATCCGGTCAAACAAGTATAATTTTCCAGAAACAAGCGATAATAATTTTCATATAATTACAGACACAGATAAAAATGGTTCATGGAACGGCATTAATTTTACTAGTTTTAAGGGTACAATAATAAAAGAAACAAATTCCCTACTTTTTGATTTCCCTACAATTCAAACTTGTAATGGAAATATTTCACTCCTTATCGATTCTAATTTAACCAATAAGAATTCTAATATTAATCTTAAAACAAGTAATCTTAAAGTAGATGAACTTTATGATTCTATTATATCCTATCAATTAAAAACTGACAAAATTATATTATCTGACAAAGACTCAACTTCGATATCAGAAAATGGTATTGTTGATTTTAGTATTAATGCAACCTGTACAGATTTTGATTTCACGAGTTTAAACGGCACTGGTAAAATTAAAATTAAGGACAAGGAATTAAGCAAAATTCGATTACTTGGATTGCTTTCAAATGGTTTAGATGAATTGCCTTTGCCTTTTCCTTCGGGCACATTGAAGTTTAATACATTAGAAGGTTTATTTGAACTAGAAAATGGACTAATTACATTTGATAGTCTTGTACTTTCTGGTTTATTATCAAAGGTTGTAAGTAATGGAAACATTAACTTAGAAAATGGTGAATTAAATATTAAATCTAAAATACAACTTATTGGAAATGTTCCAATCATCAGCAAGATTGCACAAATTGCAGATCCCTTGGCTGTTTTCGCTGAGATAAAGATAACAGGACCGTGGAATGATCCCAAATGGGAGTTTTTGCTTTCTCCGACTAAGTAAAAGCAAGGAATAAACTAATTCATTGAAATCTGTCGTTGCATGATTTTCAAAATAGATTTTTATGAATCTATTATTCAATTTTATAAATAGGAGGAACTCATTTTGGACTTAAGCGAATTAAAAGGAATTATATCTCTAATGCAAAAATCTGATCTTACAGATTTAGAAATAGAAACCCAGGACTTGAAGCTACGATTAGCTCGTCCCGGTGACTCAAAAGGTCCGATTCCATATCAAACTGAGGCTATCCCTATACAAATTCGTAAAGAACCTACAACAGCAGCCTCTTCTCCAACAAATGAAACGGAACTGGATGAGGATACATATATTTTCAAATCTCCTATGGTAGGGACATTTTACAGGAAACCCTCCCCAGATGATCCCACATTTGTATCTTCTGGAGATAAAATAAACAAAGGGGATGTTCTTTGCATTATCGAAGCCATGAAAGTAATGAACGAAGTGCAAGCAGATCAAGGTGGAGAAATTATTGAAATTCTTGTTGAGGACAGTGTTAGCGTTGAATACGGGCAACCACTTTTTAAAATCCGCAAAAAGTAATTTGCTATGATTAAAAAGATTCTCATTGCAAATCGCGGGGAAATTGCACTTCGCATTGTTAGAGCGTGTAGAGAACTTGGTATTCATACACTTGCAGTTTATTCAGAAGCAGATGAACAATCTCTTCATGTACAACTGGCGGACGAAGCAATTTGTATTGGTCCGGCTAGCGGGTCTGAAAGTTACCTTCGTGCAGATAGAATTTTAAGTGCGGCTGAAATTGGTGATATTGATGCGATCCACCCGGGATACGGTTTTTTATCTGAAAACGCTGAGTTTGCAGAGCAGTGCGAATCATGTAACATCGAATTTATTGGCCCTCGATCTGAAACCATCAAAAAAATGGGCGATAAGGCAATGGCTAGAGAAACCGTAGCGAAAGCGGGAGTTCCTATAATACCCGGTAGTGATGGTCCTCTTGCAAATGAAATTGTGGCGACAAAAGTAGCTCAAAAAATTGGGTTCCCTGTGATTATCAAAGCAGTTTCTGGAGGTGGAGGAAGAGGAATGCGTATTGCACACAATGCCGTATCCTTTGCAAAAGAGTTTCTATCAGCAAGAATGGAAGCGGAGAAAGCATTTGGAGATGGTTCGCTTTATGTCGAAAAATACTTGGAGAGTCCGCGCCATATCGAATTTCAAATTCTTGCAGACAAACACGGAAATATGGTACACTTAGGTGAGAGAGATTGCTCTGTCCAGAGGAGACACCAAAAAGTGATCGAAGAAGCTCCCTCCCCTTTCCTAGATAAAAGCTTGAGAACTAGAATGGGTAAAGCAGCTTTAAAAGCAGCACAAGCAGCAAATTATGTGAACGCTGGGACTATTGAGTTTTTAGTCGATGCAAAGGGCAACTTCTATTTCATAGAAATGAATACTCGCATCCAGGTCGAACATGCAGTAACCGAAGAGGCTACTGGTATTGATTTAATTAAAGAACAAATCCAAATTTCCTCTGGGAAAAGACTTTCATTCTCTCAAAAAGATATATCCCTAGACAAACATGCGATTGAGTGCAGAATTTGTGCGGAGAATCCTTCGAAAGGGTTTATACCATCGCCGGGGACCATCGACCTTTATTACGCTCCAGGCGGACATGGCGTTCGTGTAGACTCTCATGTGTATGGCGGTTACATGGTCTCTCCTCATTATGACAGCATGATATGCAAACTAATATCATACGGAAGAACCCGCAAAATTGCGCTAGACAGAATGTACCGAGCACTAAGCGAATACATTATTCGAGGGATCGATACCAATATCGATTTTCTCAAAGCTGTAATTCTTGACCCAGCATTCCGACAAGGGGAAGCGACCACATCTTACATCGAAGAGTTTCTTGCGAGAGCTCCAAAAGATTTACTTGATAAACCAGTCAAAGAATCCAGAAAATGACAAAAAAAACTAAAGACGAATCGATGGAGAACTCCATCCCTACCCTCTCAGAAGAATCGAGCGAACTTGGTACGATTAGAATCAACCATAGCGTAATTGCAGGAATTGTACGATTGGCTACCCAATCGGTTGAAGGCGTAGTTAATGTTGGCACTGCAGGAGTGGTTGAAGGGCTTACTGATTTCTTCTCCAAGAAAGAATCTGAGCGCGGTGTGAAAGTTACAGAAACTTCTGATGGTGGATACGAAATTGAAGTGAGAGTAGTTCTCGAGTTTGGAGTAGACCTTGCCAAAACCGGGGTTTCTATTCAGGAAACAATTCGAGACCAAATTCTTTCAATGACTGGTAACCATGCACGATCAATCGATGTAATTATTGACGATATTAAAATGGACTCACCCGAAAAAGATGAAACTGATGACCAATGGGCAAGTGACTCAACAAGTTAATTGAATCTTATTAATGTTTAATTTTGATTGGCATACTTTTCTTCATTGGGAGTTTTCGGATGCCATTGGAAATTCGGCATATTGGTACGCACTTGCAGTTCTAGCAGTCCTTTGCTCTTTACTATTTTTGATTAGAAAACTGCGCAAAGAATTGATCCCTGTTTTTTCAGATGAAGAAGGAAATGTACAAATTACACCTCATGCACTGCATGAGTTAGTCAAAAAATCATGCGAAGATATCCCGGGTATTTTCTCACCTTCGACTTCTATAAAAAGAAAAGGGAAAAACTTCCGATTAGACATTAGGATTCGCATAAAACAGGATTGCAACATCAAGAATACCCGAAAAGTTCTTCGTGATAGGATTGAAGCGGTCATGATAGAAAACCTAAGTTTTACAAACTTTGAAGGACTTGATATTGTAATCAAAGGCTTTCAGGGAGCAGATTGAATTCAGCTATTTACGTCGTAATACAGGAGGAGCGAAAAATAAGTCAACACTAGTGGATCGAACCTCTGCCTTCCATCCCAACTTATTAATATGCTCCAAACCCTTGGATGATATCCAAGCACTCCCTATGGGTTTTTTGATCGAAGGAGAGTATCCACCGGACAACACTTCTCCATATTCTTTACCATCTAACAGAATCTTGGATCCGTCTCTTGGAATACGCCTATCCTCGACTTCATAAAACCTGACTCGACCGGAAGCACCACTCTTTGATTCAGTGAGTAATTTTTGACGACCTACAAAGTCTTTTTTCTCCCACTTGATCGCCCAATTCAAACCAGCTTGTACTGGAGTTATAGAGGAAGATAATTCATGTCCGTACAAAGGAAATCCT
>ENA-OWPI01000602-OWPI01000602.1-marine-metagenome-genome-assembly--contig:-NODE-602-length-48532-cov-7.879290_pt1 | contig 48532 bp, 54 predicted proteins | sample MGYA00238138_ERZ651775 | MGnify/ENA primary metagenome ERZ651775 (study PRJEB26906, sample SAMN06265043) | marine metagenome | isolation source: Helgoland LTER site | place: Germany:Helgoland, sampling...
AAAGAGACTGCTGAAAAGTATTTAGGATCAGAAGTTAAAGAAGCTGTAATTACAGTTCCTGCTTACTTTAATGACTCGCAAAGACAGGCAACTAAAGATGCAGGTAAAATTGCAGGACTAGAAGTAAAAAGAATTATTAACGAGCCGACTGCTGCTGCGCTGGCTTATGGTTTAGATAAAAAAAATGCGAAGACGGTTGCTGTATATGATTTGGGTGGTGGAACATTTGATGTATCAATTCTAGAATTAGGAGATGGTGTATTTGAAGTTAAATCAACTAATGGGGATACGACTCTTGGTGGTGAAGACTTTGATGCTCATATTGTAGACTACCTTGCGGATGAATTTAAAAAAGACAATGCCATTGATTTAAAACAAGATAAATTAGCATTGCAGAGGCTGAGAGAAGCTGCAGAAAAAGCTAAAATAGAATTATCCTCTGCAACACAAACAGAAATTAATTTACCTTTTATTACTGCAGACAAAAGTGGTCCCAAACATTTGAATCTTAAGTTAACGAGATCTAAGTTGGAATCTATTGTTTCAAAATTAATTGAAAAAACTATTGCTCCTTGCAAGACTGCATTGAAAGATGCTGGGTTAAGCGCAGGAGAAATTGGAGAAATAATTCTTGTTGGTGGAATGACAAGAATGCCAAAAGTTGCTGAAACTGTTAAAAACTTTTTTGGAAAAGAGCCGAATAAAAGTGTGAACCCTGATGAGGTAGTAGCTATGGGTGCTGCTATTCAAGCCGGAGTTCTTCAGGGAGATGTTAAGGACGTTTTATTATTAGATGTAACTCCTTTATCATTGGGAATTGAAACTTTGGGTGGTGTATCTACAAAATTGATTGAAAAAAATACAACAATACCAACTAAAAAAAGTCAGGTATTCTCAACTGCAGAAAATAACCAACCCGCCGTTTCTATTAGAGTCGTTCAAGGTGAAAGGGAGATGGCTGCGGATAATAAATCACTTGGTAATTTTGAATTAACAGGAATAGCGCCAGCACCAAGAGGTGTGCCTCAAATTGAAGTTACTTTTGATATTGATGCTAATGGTATTGTGAATGTATCCGCAAAAGATAAAGGAACTGGAAAAGAACAAAAAATTCAAATCCAAGCTTCCGGTGGTCTAAGTGACGAAGAAATTGAAAAAATGGTTAAAGATGCCGAAGCAAATAAGGAAGAGGATAAAAAGAAACGAGAAGAAATTGATGCTAAAAATAGCGCTGATAGCCTGGTAGCTTCAACTGAACAAAGTCTAAAAGAGCATGGAGACAAAGTATCTGCTGAAGACAAAAAGACAATCGAGACAGATCTTCAATCTTTAAAGGATGCAATTAAGTCTGAGAATGTTGAAGATATAAAAACAAAAACACAGACTTTAATGCAATCTTCCATGAAAATGGGTGAAGCAATTTATAAAGCTCAGCAAGCAAAACCTGAAGGGGGAGCTGAAGGATCAAAAGCATCTGATGGTGAGAAAAAAGAAGATGTAGTTGATGCAGAATTTGAAGAAGTAAAAGATTCCAAGGAAGAAAAAAAAGAAGACAAAAAAGATAGTGCTTAATTTTTAATTAAGTATTAAATAGAAGCATGGCCAAAGCTGACTATTACGATACATTAGGGGTATCTAAAAATGCTTCTAAAGAAGAAATAAAGTCTGCTTATCGAAAGCAAGCAATGAAGTTCCACCCGGATAAAAATCCAGGTAACGCATCCGCTGAAGCAAAATTTAAAGAAGCATCTGAAGCTTATCAAGTACTTTCAGATTCTCAAAAAAAATCAAACTATGATCAGTTTGGTCATGCTGCTTTTGAAAATAGTGGTGGAGGTGGTGGTGCAGGCTTTGGAGATTTTGGTGGCTTTGACTCAGGTTCCTTTTCGAATATTTTTGATGATTTTTTTGGTGATTTTACTGGTGGTGGTAGAAGAAGAGGCTCAAGATCTAAAAGAGGATCAGATTTAAAAATTAATATTGAAGTCACTTTAGAAGAGGCTTACCAAGGAAAAAAACAAACTTTCGAAGTTCCAACGTCTGAAAAATGTTCAGATTGTTCTGGAAGTGGTGCTGCGTCAGGATCAAAACCCATTACATGTTCTACTTGCGATGGTCATGGTCAAGTGCGAGCTCAACAAGGATTTTTTACATTACAACAAACTTGTCCCGACTGTTCAGGAGAAGGAAAAACTATCTCCAATCCTTGTAAGGGATGTCGGGGGAGTGGGGCTAAAAAAATTAATAAAACACTTTCTATTCAAATTCCTAAAGGAGTGGATGATGGGACACAAATGCGACTTGCCGGAAAAGGAGAAGCCGGTCCACGAGGTGGAACTCAGGGAGATTTGTATGTCTATATATCATTAAAAAATCATCCTATTTTTAAAAGGTCTGAAGAAAATTTATATTTTGAACTTCCTATTTCTGTAGCAGACGCATCCCTTGGAACTACAATTGAAGTTCCTACTATTGATGGTTCTCGATCTAAAGTTAAAGTTCCCTCAGGCACACAATCTGGAAAACAATTAAGACTTAAAGATAAAGGAATGCCACAACTAAGAGGCAGTGGTTTTGGCGATCTATATTTACAAATTAAGGTTGAGGTACCAGTAAATCTTAACAAAGAACAAAAAATATTACTTGAAAAGTTTAAAGAACTAGAAGATTCTAAAAACAACCCTGAAAATGAATCTTTCTTTAAAAAAGCGAAAAGTTTTTGGAACAATTTAAATTAATGAAAAAAATTAATATTACTATTAGTGGTGGATTAGGGCGCATGGGTTCTTTGCTTATTCAAAAAGTCAAAGAGGATAGAAGTTTAAATCTAGCTAGCGTTACTGAGCAAAGAGAATTAAAAAAAAATGGAATTCTCTTTGAAAAAAACTCTTCTCAATCTCTTAAAAAAACCAATGTCATCATTGATTTTACAAGACCAAACTGCACTTCTCAAATATTAAAGTTAGCAACAAGGCTTAAAAAAAAAGTAATTATTGGAACTACAGGATTTAATAAAAAACAACAGGCAGAGATTAATAAAGCATCTAAAAAAATTGCCGTTCTTCAATCTGGAAATATGAGCTTGGGTGTTAATTTGATGCAATATCTATCGGGCATTTTATCCGAAAAAATTTTAAAAGAGTATTCCATGGAAATACATGACGCTCATCATAAAATGAAAATAGATTACCCATCTGGTACTGCACTCATGTTGGGTAATGCAGTTGCTAAAGGTAAGGGAAAATCTTTAGACCAGATAAAAGGAAATATTTTTTTAAATAAAAAAGGTAAAGGTAAAGCAAATAAAATAAATTTCTTTATAAAAAGAAAAGGAAAAATCCCAGGGACCCACTCCGTAATTTTTCAAACAGCTAAAGAAACTATTGAACTAAAACATACTGCAAAATCTAGAGACCTATTTGCAGACGGAGCAATTAATGCCGCCAAGTGGTTAGCTAATAAAAAACCTGGCTTATACAATATGCACGATGTCTTAAAAATAAGATAAAGTGACTATTCAAAGCGATAACATCTTCAAAGAGCTTAGTAAGATTATTAAAAATCCTAAAAGTGATTTAAAATATAGAAGCAAATTTACACTTTTGGTCTCTGTGGTTCTCTCAGCACAATGCACAGATGTAAACGTTAATAATGTAACCAAAGATATCTATCCGCTTTATAATACACCAGAAGATTTCGTTAAATTAGGACAAAAAAAAATAGAAAAATTAATCAATCGAATAGGCCTATTTAGAAACAAGGCAAAAAGCGTTTACAATCTTTCAAAAATTCTTGTCGAAAAACATAAAAGCAAAGTCCCTAATGATTTTGATAAATTGTTTGCTCTTCCAGGTGTTGGCAGAAAAACTGCTAATGTTGTGCTTAATGAAGGATTTGGAAAGCCTACTATTGCTGTAGATACACACATATTTAGAGTGAGCAATAGAACAGGATTAGCTCCTGGAAAAGGTCCAGACCAGGTGGAGCAAGCTTTATACAAAGTGGTTCCTGATAAGTATTTAAAAGAAGCCCATCACCTACTCTTGCTTCATGGAAGATATACTTGTAAAGCAAGAACTCCCAATTGTAAGGAATGCGTAATTATAAAACATTGTAAATTTAAAGAAAAGGTAATGGACTTATGAAAGTAGTTGGAATTGGAAATGCCATTGTAGATGTCATCTGCAAAGTAAATGAAGAATTTTTGACTCAAAATGGGCTTACCAAAAGTACTATGAAATTGGTAGATGAAGCTGAATTTAAAAAACTTTTATCTAACTTAACCATAGAAGAAACGGTTGCTGGAGGATCTGTTGCCAACAGTATTGTGGGTTTGTCCCAACTAGGAAATAAAGTTTCTTTTATTGGAAAAGTGAATGATGATGAGCTTGGAAATAAATATGAAGAAAGTTTAGTAAAAGAAAATGTTACCTACTTTTATAATAAAAAAAAAGAAGATACTCCTACAGGAACCTGTTTAATTTTAATTACTCCTGATTCTGAAAGAACGATGTGCACTTTCCTTGGAATTGCTGGAAAAATTAGTGAACAAGATATTCAAGAAGATGCAATTAAACAAAGTGAACTTGTATTTTTAGAAGGTTATTTGTGGGATGAAGGAGATCCGAAAGCCGCATTTGAGAAAGCTTTTAAGCTAGCAAACAAAACTGCCATGTCACTATCGGATCAATTTTGTGTAGAGCGTCATAAGACAAGTTTTTTAGATTTAGTAAAAAACAAACTGGATATTACCTTTGCAAATGAACAAGAGATTATTCATCTTATTGGAGCAAAGTCTTTTGATGAGGTGTTGGATTTTGGAAAAAATCTTGGAAAATTATTAGTAATCACCAGATCGGATAAGGGTAGTGTTGCCATTCATAACAGTGAAGTTTTTGAATGCGAAAGTGAAAAAAACCTTACATTGGTTGATCTTACTGGAGCTGGAGACTTGTTCGCTGCAGGCTTTTTACACGGCCATATCAACAAAATGTCTACTCAAGAAAGCCTTCAAAAAGGCACTGAAATGGCTTCAAAAATTATACAAAAGATTGGTGCAAGATTAAACTAGTATTGCTAAGGTATTGTATGAAAAAAATACTTTTTTTCATCATTTGCTTTATTTATAGTTTCGAAGTCTCTGCTTCGCATTGTGGTCATGATATAGATCGCTCATGGCATTTTACGTCTAGCTCCTACTCTAAGAACAAACTTACTAAAAGTCAGATTAATTCTGGCGTAGCTAAATATGCACGATGGACTTTTAAGAACAAAACAAAGAAAGATATTATAATTACAAGTATTGGGCTGTGGGCTAGAGACAATCAAACCATAATGGTGGAAGCTAATAGAAAAATCCACCTCAAACCATTTGGCGTTGTCTATTCAACTATTTATGTAGGAGATATAAATTTAGAAGTCAGAGGTTCTGGATTTTCTTCATGCAAATATGGAATACCTGCAAAACTAACTCAAAAAAAAAATTATAATACAAAAAAATATTTAAAACCTGCAATTAAATATAAGGTAAAGCCTAAAGATAACTTTACACTTTCAAATTTAATTCTGATTATAATTACTGGTTTGTTTATTTATATTTTTGTAGCTGCAAAAAATCAGCATAAAATCTTAAGTAAATTTCCATTAATTAGAAATTTTACAGATAATACAATAATCTGTTTTGAAAAATATTCTTCCTTTAAAGGAACTGCTTCTAGAAGTGAATACTGGTATTTTTATTTATTTTGTTTTATTGCAGGTTTTTTAACCTATTTAATTGATATATGGATTTTTCACAAAGACCCTGACGGTACTTTATATATCAATGCATTAATAACGATGATTACTCTTTTACCTTCATTTGCCGTGGGCGCGAGGAGACTACATGATGTTGGAAGATCTGGCTGGTGGCAATTAATATCTTTAACAATCATCGGTTTAATTCCATTAATCATATGGCTTGCATCTAAATCAAAGAAACAAAAGAAAATTTAAACTAATCATTTTTTATATTGACAAACTAATAGGTATGATAAAATTCTTAAAAGTATGAGACTTGTTTTTTTGAGTACAATTTTTTTTATTTTAACTCTTGGTTCCGAGGCTAAAATTGAAATTAAAAAAATAAAAAGTAAGAATATAGAATTAATTAAATTTCAGAGTCCAGACTCTAGATATCCCGGCAAAGACGATATTGTGGCCGAAATACATTTTCCAAAAAATATGTCAGGAAAACTTCCAGTAGTCATTGTTCAACATGGAAGCAATCGGGACACAATGAAATTTAAAAAATGGGGTGGAAAATCTGATGAATTTTCGAAAAGAATAGCACAAAGAGGTATACAAGAAGGATATGCCGTTGCTGTTATAGATTCTTTTTACAAAAAAGGGATAAGTCCAGGGGATAAAAAAAAATTTCCCAATGCGGCGATGTTTCTTATCAAGTTGAAGAAAATTTTATCTGAAGATCCTAGATTCGATGAAAATAGATTCTTTTTAACAGGATTTAGCTTTGGTGGCGGCACCGTAAATAAATTTTATGATGAAAGAGCACAAAGAAAATTAAAAATTCCCTGGAAAGCAATGGTAGCAGCAGAGCCTGCATGTCAAACTGTCTCTTACCCTATAAAAATTACAACGCCTAATTTATTCATTAAGGGGGATGAAAGCCATTATCCAGTTAAACCTTGCAAATACTATGCAAAAATTATCAAGGAACAGGGAAATAACATAGAATTTTTAATCATACCAAAAGTAAACCATTTTTTTAGTTTTAAGGGGACTATTGTGAAAGGAATAGCTGTGAATGGTTGCCCAGATAATATAGCTTTTAGATATCCAGATGGAAGTTGGAAGTTTGCAGATGGGACTCCATCTACCAGAAGAGAAGTTAACAAGCGATGTCTTGGAGATAAGGCTGGAAGTGGAAAAACTAGAGAAAAGTTAGATCTTGCCGTCGATTACACATATAAATTTTTTAACAAGCACAAAAATTAAAAATACTAGCGAGATTTAGATCGACGAAATATATTTAAGTCTTTTTTCTCTTAAAACTCCCCTTTCCTTTTTTAGATTTTACTATCCTTTTTTTATATTTTGGAGTTCTTAAGTCTTTAGCTACAGGATTCTTTTTTTTCATTTCCTATTGATTAAGAAAATATTTACCTTCTTTAATCTCAATAAAATTTTTATCTTTCAGTTTAAGCTGTATTTTTTGGCGCAGTCTATAAAGGTGTGTCTCATAAGTGTGAGTATCTACTTCGTCTGAGTAAGACCAGATGTCTTTCATAATATCTTTTTTATTTGCACCGTCTTTTTTTCCAAACAAATAAACAATAATGTCCTGTTCTTTTTCAGTTAGCTTAATATTCTTTCTACCGATAGACAAAGTTCTTTTGTTTTTATCTAATATATACTGTCCTATTTCAATTTTTGCTTGGAAGTGAAACTTAAATTTTAATATTGATAGTTTAATAATTTTTTCTAAATCAAGAAAGCTGATGGGGGTTTGTAAAAAAGTACTAAATAGATTATCTTTTTTTAAATCTTTAAATTGCTTAGGATCAGAAGAGAAAAAAATTTTGGGAAACATAATTTTTTTAGCCTCTGCAATTTTAATTTTTTCTAGATTGTCTAAAAAAAATAAAAAAACAAAGCCATCCTGAACATTATAATTTTTAAACAAGTGGCTAGCTTCTTTAAACGTGCTTAATTGATTAACATTATATTCTAGTTTTTGTTCTTGAAGGCACTCGAAAAAGTCCTCTGAACCAACTGTGACTATTGAATAATTATGCATATGATGAAATTATAAATTTTTATGATGATAGTAAATAATAAGGGTGAGCTTTGGTACAATAAAATTTGCTACAAATGTGCATATGGTAAGAATGGCTTCATTAAATTCAAAAAAGAGGGTGATGGATGTACCCCAATTGGGACATTTCATATAAATAAGCTCTTTCTCAGAAAAGATAGAATTAAAACAATTAACACTAAGATTAAAACGATACCCATTGTAAAAAATATGGCCTGGGAAGATAACCCAAGAAAAAAAAATTATAATAAACTAATTACATTACCAAAAAACTCTCATAGGGAACGACTCTATAGAAAAGATCACCTGTATGATTTAATTTTGGTTGTCGAATATAATACAAAAAAAATAATAAAGGGAAAAGGAAGTGCTATTTTTATTCATATAGCAAAACCAAAATATAAACCAACTCAAGGATGTGTGGCGCTTATAAAAAAAGATTTTTTACATTTGCTAAAAAAAATAAAAAAGAAAGAAAAAATTAAAATTATTGGTTAGATCGTGAACCAAATATTTTACTACCTATTCTGACATGGGTAGACCCGCACTTTGCAGCATTCATATAATCTTCGCTCATACCCATGCTAATAAATTTTAGACTAAGATCATTACTAAGTTCTTTTAAATAATTAAAATGTGGGGTGGGATTTTGATCTAATGGAGGTATACACATCAACCCTATTATATTTAGATTTTTTTCATTTACACAGAATTTCAATAAATTTCCAACTTCTTTTTTGGAAACGCCTGATTTTTGCTCTTCCATTCCAACATTTACTTGAATAAAATATTTTCTTTTTACACCCAGTTTAGCCTCAGCTTTTGATAGCTCACTTGCAAGCTTTATGCTGCCTACTGAATGTATATAATCAAAGAGTTGCACCGCTTCTTTGGACTTATTAGACTGCAATCCTCCTATCAAATGAAGCTCCAAGTCTTTTAAGGAATCTTTCATCTCTGACCACTTTTGCTTTGCTTCTTGAACTTTATTTTCTCCGAAAACTCTATGGCCGTGGTCAATGAGTGGTTTGATATAGCTTAGTGGAAAAGTTTTACTAACAGCAATCACAGTGGGGTTAAGGTTTGTGTTGGTTAATTCATCTCTTATATTTAAAAAATTTTGTACTATGTTGCTCATAATGGAAAAAACTCAAATTTATTTTTTTTTAGAAGAGCTGAATAGTATCAATATTCCACTACTAAAAAAATTAAAAAATATATCAATTATTTATCGAAACTATTCAAAACAAAATTATATAGCTAGAGCTTTAAAAATAAAAGAGTTTGCCAAAAAACAACGGCATTCTCTTTTTGTTTCAAACGATATTTTATTAGCCACGAAACTAGATGCTAATCTTTATATCCCAAATTTTAATAAACAACTTCGATATTTAAATCATAGCTGCCAAAAAAAAATAAGGGTTATTGGATCTGCTCACAACCATCAGGAAGTGAGAATAAAAAAAGCTCAAGGCTGTTCACAGATTTTTGTTTCTCCTCTCTACCCTACTTCCTCTCACCCAGAAAAAAAACCTATGGGAATTGTAAAATTTAATCTCTTAAGAAATAATTTTACACCAAAAATTAATATTTGTGCGTTAGGAGGGATTAATGAAAGTAACATTCATAAAGTACGATCTTTCAGCTTCTTTGGCTTTGCTCTAAAAAGCTACTTAAGTAAAAAACAAACTCAAAAAAGCTTAGGTTTTCTTAATTTAATTGCACGATCAAATGTAATGCGCTAATTGTACAAAATGGTACTAGAAAAATTTAATCACACTGTTGCTGAAAAAAAATGGCATTCCTTTTGGGAGGAAAATAAAATTTTCAAAGCAGGGGAAGATAAATCAAAAAAAAAGTTTTATTGTCTTGAAATGTTTCCGTACCCATCAGGTAAAATTCATATGGGGCATGTGCGAAATTACACCTTAGGTGATGTGGTTGCTAATTTTAAAAGGTTAAATGGATTTAATGTATTACATCCTATGGGGTGGGATTCGTTTGGTATGCCTGCGGAAAATGCCGCTATTCAAAACAAGCTGCACCCAAAAGATTGGACTAATAGCAATATTGAAACCATGAAGTCCCAATTAAAGCTGTTGGGTTTTTCCATAGACTGGGAAAGAGAAATTTCCACTTGCAATGAAGATTACTATAAACATCAGCAAAAGTTTTTTTTAGATCTTTATAAAAAAAATCTTGTTTATAAAAAAGAAAGTTTAGTGAATTGGGATCCGGTAGATAATACAGTCTTAGCTAATGAACAGGTAGTAGATGGCAAAGGCTGGAGGTCGGGGGCAGAAGTGGTTCAAAAAAAACTATCACAGTGGTTTTTTAAAATTACTGATTTTGCTGAAGATTTAGATCAATCTTTAGAAACATTAAAAGAGTGGCCTGAAAAAGTTAAGTTGATGCAAAAGAACTGGATTGGAAAATCCAAGGGCTGTGAAATTGAATTTAATCTTACTTCCTCTAAGGAAAATAAAAAAATAACTATATTTACTACGAGGCCCGATACTATTTTTGGAGCATCTTTTATTGCCCTTGCAATTGATCATCCTATTGCAAAGGAGTACGAACAAAGCGATGAATTTAAATCCTTTAAGGAGCAGTGTTATAAAATAGGTAATACTGATGAGGCGATTGCCAAAACTGATAAGTTTGGTTTTAAAAGCAACTATTTAGCAGATCATCCTTTTATTAAAGATAAAAAGATACCAGTTTATTTTGCTAACTTTGTGCTGATGGATTACGGAACAGGTGCCATATTTGGATGTCCAGCTCATGACCAGAGAGATTTAGATTTTTCTAGAAAATATAACTTAGAAGTAACTCCTGTCATTCTTCCACCAAATCAAAAAGAAGAATCTTTTGAAATAAAAAATAAAGCCTACATTGAAGATGGGATTCTAATTAACTCTGATTTTTTGAATGGATTAACCATCAAAAATGCCAAAGAAAAGATTATAGGAAGATTTGAATCAGAAAATAAAGGTAAGGGAAAAACTACTTTTCGCTTAAGAGACTGGGGTATATCTAGACAACGTTATTGGGGCTGTCCTATTCCTATTCTTTATAGAGAAGATGGAGCTGTTATTCCGGTTCCAGAAAAAGACTTACCCGTAAAGCTTCCTGAAGATATTAATTTTGATAAGCCTGGAAATCCTCTAGAACACCACCCGTCATGGAAATTTACTACTTGTCCCGAAACAGGCATGAAAGCCACACGAGAGACAGATACGTTAGATACGTTTGTTGATTCCTCATGGTACTTTCTAAGATTTTGCTCAAGTAACAATAACAATGTTGGATATGATCTAGATGATGCAAAATATTGGATGCCTGTGGATCAATATATCGGTGGTGTAGAGCATGCTATTTTACACTTATTATATTCACGCTTTTTTTCTAGAGCCGTAAGTTTGAAAACTAAATACGAAATTACAGAACCATTTAAAGGTTTATTTACCCAAGGTATGGTCTGTCATAAAACATTTAAAAGAGAAGATGGTCAATGGGTATATCCAGAAGACGTCGTTGAAGAAAATGGAAACACTTTTGAAAAAACGAGTAAGAAAAAAGTAGTTATTGGCTCATCAGAGTCTATGTCTAAATCTAAAAAAAATGTTGTAGATCCTCAATCTGTTATCGATATTTACGGTGCAGATGCAGTTCGGTGGTTTATGCTATCTGATAGTCCGCCAGAAAGAGACATACAATGGAGTGAAGAAGGAATTGCAGGCTGCCATAAGTTTATTCAAAAAGTTTGGTCAATGGCGGAAATGATACAAAGCATTTCAGATACAAAAAAAATATCAAAGGATAAAAAATTAGAACTCGAAAAGCTCATCAACAAATGTATTAAGGAAATTACACTGAATATAGAGCACTTTCATTTCAATGTTGCAGTTGCAAAATTTTATGAATTTGTGAATAGTTTTAATAAACATATAATAAATGAAAACTGTGACCGTAATGAATTTATTTCTATTCTCAAAAAATTTGTAGTTTTAATTTATCCTTTTATTCCACATCTAGCTTCAGAAATTTGGGAAAGAATTACTAAAAACAAAAATCTACACCTGCAGCCATGGCCTTCATTTGAAGAAAGTCTTTTACAACAAGACGAGTTGAATATTGTTGTGCAAATAAATGGTAAAAAAAGGTCGATTTTAAAGGCTAAAAACGATATGGACGAAAAGTATTTATTTCAAATGAGTTTGGAGCTGGATAATGTTAAAAAGTTTCTAGAAAATAAAAAAATTATCAAAAAAATATATATTAAGAATAAATTAATAAATTTTGTAGTTCATGATTAAAAAAATTGTTATTTGCTGTATTTTTGTACTCCTATCTGCCTGTGGATTTACTCCTATGCTGAAAGATTTTGATTCTTCCAACTTAAATATACAAAAAGTGAATTATACTGGGAACAACAACCTAATTTATTTAGCTAAGAACTACTTAAATCTAGAAGAGAAAAAGGAAACAAAAGGATTGATAGTAAATTTGGTAATTTCAGAAAGTTCAACCTCAACTGCACAAAATACTTCTGGAATAGTTACCGAAGAACAGATTACTCTTAGTATAACTATAAATGTATTAAATAATAAAAATGTAAATCTACTTACAGATAGCGTTTCAGCTTCTAGGAAGCTTCCTATTTCTAATAATTTAAGCTCAGATCAAGAAACACGCAGAATTGAAAGAAATAATTTAATGCAAAATCTAACTCAAAAAATTAAATTTAAATTACAACTTATTTCTAAACAGCAGAAATGATAGTCAAAAGTTTTAATTTGAACTTTCAAGAACTTCTTAAAAAAAAATTTACTCTTTTGTATGGAGAAAATCTTTCCTTAATATCCGAAATAGAAAACAAAATTTCAGCAGAAGCAAAGACTACTAAGAACCTAACAATAAAAAAATACCAAGAAGAATATTTATTGCAAAATAAAGATATATTCGACCAGTTCATAAACACCGAAAGTCTATTTGGAGACCAAGAAATGGTGGTCATATCCAAATCAACAGATAAGATAATGGAAATATATGATGAAAAAAACGCACAAGATAATGATAAGCAGATAATATTTTTATCAGGTCCTCTTACTAAAAAATCTAAACTACGAAATTTAGCAGAAACATCTACAAATTTTACGTGCATAGCTTGCTACAACGATACCCCTGAACAGCTACAGTCTATTTTATTTCAGAAATTAAAGGATAGTAAAATATCTATTTCAAGGGAATTTATAAATTCAATTTTTGAAATGAATTCACTAAACCGTCAGGATATTAATGATGCGCTTAATAAAATCCATCTTATTCAGAACACATCTAAAATTACCGAAGAAAACTTAAAAAATATTTTTCATTCATCGGAAAGCAATAACAACTTCGAAATAATCAATTTTTGCTTACTCGGTGATAAACCAAATATTAATAAAGTGCTTAGCAATATTTACGCTCAAGGAATCAGTTTTAATGAAATACTAGCTGCATTAAAATACAAAGTTAAAAAATTATTAGACATTCTAGAATCTGACCTGTCAGCTAAGGACCCAAGTCAACTTGTGGAAAACTTTAAGCCTCCTATTTTTTGGAAAGAAAAGAGTATGGTTAAAGAGCAGCTCAAGAGATGGGACAAGACTGAATTAAAAAAGTTAATAGAACTTATTTATGATACCGAAATAGAATGCAAAAAGAATTATGATGTTTCTAATATAATCCTTCAACAATTCATTGTTTCCGCATCTAACAAATCTTGCTTGGACAATAGATATATAACTTTTTAATAATTGTTTTTAATAGATTTAATCAAAAATTCTAGTTGGGCTAGGTTATCGTATTGAAAAGTGATAGCACCTCCTTTTTTTTTCTTATCAGAGATAGTAACTACCATTCCCGTTTTATTTTGAAGGTTCTCTATAAGTTCTACAATATTAGGGTCTACCTTTTTTATAATTTTTTGATTATTGGGAGTTGTCGAAGAATGTGTTTTTTTAGCCAAAAACTCAGCTTGTCGTACTGACAGGTTATTATTTGCGATAGTCTTAGCTAATTCGACATTGCCAGACACGTCAATTAAAGTTCTAGCATGTCCTGGTGTTAGTATTCCTTGGGTAATCATATTCTGTATTTCCACTGGCAATTTTTTAAGTCTAAGTGTATTCGCTATATGAGCTCTGCTCTTTCCGATCATTTCTGAAAGTTTGTCTTGAGTGTAGCTAAACTTATTCATTAATAGTTCGTATCCGTCTGCTTCCTCTAAAGCATTCAAGCCCTCTCTTTGAATGTTTTCTAATACAGCAAACTCGGCTGCTAACGTGTCATCTACATCTAATTTAACGACTGGTATCTCATGAAGTTGTGCTAGCTGTGCTGCTCTCCACCTTCTTTCCCCAGCAATAATTTCAAATGTATTGTCATTAGATGGTCTCACAACAATGGGCTGAATAATTCCTCTAATCTTAATAGATTGAGCTAATTCATCTAATTGTTTTTTATCAAAATTCTTTCTTGGTTGAAATCTATTTGGTTTTAAAAGATGAGTTGCAACTTTTTCGGAAGTAAAATTTTGTTCAATGACAGCTTCTTTAGTTTCTGATTCACCCAGCAATGCTGCCAATCCTTTTCCCAATCCTTTTGACTTAAAATTATTTAATACCATTACGCTGCAAAATTAAATTTTTTTTGTTTATCTATAATCTCTAATGCTAACTTTTCATAAGCGATAGAACCTGCACAATATTTATCGTAGACAAGAGCTGGCAAACCATGAGAAGGCGCTTCAGAAATTCTAATATTTCTAGGAATCATTGTTTGATAAACTTGTTCACCAAAAAATTTTCTAGCTTCATCTTCTACTTGAGAACAAAGCTTATTCCTTTTATCAAACATTGTTAGGACTATCCCCTCCACTTCTAAGCTTTTATTTAAGCTAGATTTAATTCTATTTATTGTTTTTAAGAGCTGCGTAAGACCCTCAAGAGCAAAAAACTCTGCCTGCAAGGGGACTATAACTGAATTAGACGCTACCAGAGCCATCACTGTTAAAAGGCTTAAGGATGGTGGGCAGTCAATAAGTATCTGATTATATTGATTTTTTTCTTTTAAATCACCTAATATCTCTTTTAATATAAAGGCTCTATTTTTAACCTCAGCCACCTCTGTTTCAAATCCAGATAATTCGACATTTGCGCAAATAATATCTAAATTTTCAATTTTTGTTGGCTTCACGTAATGTTGCAAGTTATTTCTGTCATTTAAGAGTTTATAGATAGAGTTATCTCTATCGTTATTTTCTATTCCAACGCCTGTGGATGCATTGCCTTGTGGATCCAAATCTATGATTAAAATTTTTTGGCCTAAGTTCGCGAAGGCACAACCAAGGTTTATAGTTGAGGTAGTTTTCCCGACCCCTCCCTTTTGATTTATGATTGATACAATATGATTCATATTTATTTTTTTTTCACACTATTTATTACCAAAACCTTCGAACCTGGATTTGTAACGCTTTCATGCGTATCACAATTTATTTCCCAATGTTTCTTAGCTTCATCAATCTCAATATTATAACTTTGGCCCTTAAGGAGTAAAATTTTGTTAAAATTAACATTACTCATATCTAAAATATTTAAAAAAGAATCTAGGGGTTTGAATGCCCTGCTTACTAAAGTTGTGTAATCCTTTTTTTTTAAATTCTTAACATCATAATTATGTATTGCCACATCTATTTCTAAAAATTTACAAAGCTTCTGTAGATAAGTACATTTCTTTGAACTCTTCTCTACAATATCTAGCTTGAATTTGATATTAAGATCATTTTTAATAATATACATTACTATTCCTGGAAAACCAGCTCCTGAGCCTATATCAAGGATATTGCTGTCCTCAATATCAATGTACTTAAGCAATTGAGCAGAGTCTTCAATATGCCTACTCATAATGATATCCTCTGTAGATTTAGATATTAAGTTAAGATTTTTGTTATATTTTATGAGAAAATCACAATATTTCTCTATTTTCTTAGATGTTTCACGTGAAACAATGCTATCTAAATATGCAGTTTTTATCATTTAATTTAAGCTGAATGCTTAAATTTATATCTTTTTGTGTGCGCAAGTAAAAGGTTTATTGCAGCAGGAGTCATTCCATCTATTCTCAGGGCTTGTCCAAAGGTTTCTGGCTTAACTACTCTTAATTTGTTCTTCACTTCTTCTGTGAGACCACTTATTTTATCATAGTCAATATCGCTAGGTATTTTTAAATCCTCATCTTTCTTGAATTTTTTTATGTCAGCATCTTGCTTTGCATAGTACCCTTTGTAGTGATTTTCTATCTTTAGCTGACTTATTATATTTTCCTCGGATTCAGGAAGTTCTTTAAATATCGATTTTAACTTATCATAATCAACATTTTTGTATCTTAGTAGATCTATTCCATTTCTTTTAACCCCATCCATTGATATAGAAATACCATGTTTTTTTGCTTCATTTGGGGTTAAAGATACGCTCGAAAGACATATTTTAATCATTTCTATTTTTTTTATTTTTTCCTCTAGCTTTTTAGATCTTTCAAGACTGACACATCCGATTCTCATTGCTATTGGAGACAGTCTCAAATCAGCATTATCGGCCCTAAGAGTCAGTCTATATTCAGCTCTGGAAGTAAACATTCTATAAGGCTCCGCAACTCCTTTAGTAATCAAATCATCAATCATTACCCCTATGTAGGCCTGCGATCTGTCTAAGATTAAGGGGTCCTGCCCTTTGACGGAAAGGGATGCATTAAGACCTGCCATCAAGCCTTGGGCTGCAGCCTCCTCATAACCTGTAGTTCCATTTATCTGTCCTGCCAGGTAGAATGAAGAAATTTTTTTTAATTCAAGGGTTGATTTTAACTCTCTTGGATCAACATAATCGTATTCTATAGCATATCCAGGTCTAATCATCTTAACTTCGGATAAGCCATTGATATTAAACAATATTTCTCTTTGTACGTCTTCAGGAAGTGACGTGGAAATGCCATTGGGATAAATAGTATGATCATTTAGGCCTTCTGGTTCTAAAAATATTTGATGTCGTTGCTTATCTGCAAACTTGACGATTTTGTCCTCTATAGATGGACAATATCTTGGACCGACACCTTTAATGTTCCCAGAATACATTGCAGATTTTTTTATGTTGCGTGAAATAATTTTATGAACTTCATCATTCGTATAAGTAATACTGCATACAATTTGTTTAGAATTAATTTTTTTAGTCTCAGTAGAAAAGAAAAAAGGATTTTCATCTGCAACCTGCTTTTCTAAACCATTAAAATTAATTGTACGTGCGTCGAGGCGTGGAGGTGTTCCAGTTTTTAATCTTCCAAACATTAAATTAAATTTTTGTAATTGCTCTGACAAACCAGAAGTAGGGGCTTCGCCAAATCTTCCAGCGGGTGTCATTTGTGATCCAATATGAATCATTCCATTTAAAAAAGTTCCAGTGGTTAAGATTATTTTTTTAAATTTTATTTCTTTTCCTGAAGCTAAGATGATTGATTTAATGTTGTTTTGTTCAAAAACAAAAGATGTAACAGGGTCATAAATAATACTTAAATTACAATGACTTATCAAGTTTTCTAGCATGTATTTTTTGTATAATGCTCTATCTGATTGTGTTCTTGGACCACGAACTGCAGGACCCCTACTTGCATTTAATAGTTTAAACTGAATTCCTGATGCATCAGCAACTTTTGGCATCACACCATCGAAAGCATCAATCTCTCTTACTAGATGTCCTTTGCCTAGGCCTCCGACTGCAGGATTGCAAGACATCTCACCAATTGAATTCTTATTCGTTGTGACAAGAGCAGTACTTACTCCCATGCGAGCAGACGCTGCTGCTGCCTCACAGCCTGCGTGACCTCCTCCAATTACGACGACATCAAAATTTTCCATGAACGAAATGTATATCTCATGGATTAATTTACAAGTGAGGAATCTGACCTAATGGCAAATTTTGAGACTTATTTGCCAACACAAAAATCTTTAAAAATTCTTCCAAGCACCTCTTCTACTCCTATAAAACCTACTATTTCGCTTAGGTAATTTGAGGCTATTCTCAGCTCCTCAGCAGTTTTTTCTATTTCTGCAGATTGAGAAATTTTAAGATAATTTTTCAAATGTTTAGACGTTTTGACTAGTAAAGTTCTGTGCCTAGACCTTGATATTAGCGTATCATCTCCATGTTCATATAAGCTATTCAAAATATTTTTTAGATCCTCAATTAACTTTTTATATCCAAATTTTGTTAAAGTAGAAATTTCATGAATTCCTAAAAAACCTTTTCCCTTAATGTTTTTTAAAACAAACCCTCCGTCAAAATTTTTTTTATCTTGCTTATTAATAATTATTAAAGTTTTTTTATTAATTAATTTTTTTATTTCATTTGAAATTTTTTTAATTGTTCCATCAAGTATTAAAATATTTAAATTTGAATCTGTAATCTGTTTAAGAGCTAAACCAATTCCGATTTTTTCAATTTTGTTTTTTGCAGCTCTTATTCCTGCTGTGTCTGACAGCACAACAGGGAAGTTATTAATTTGTAGTTGAACTTCTATAACGTCTCTAGTTGTTCCTTTGATTGCGGAAACAATAGCAGCTTTTCTTTTGGCTAATAAGTTCAAAAAACTTGATTTTCCTGAGTTTGGAGGTCCAAAAATAGCTATTTTAAAGCCTTCTCTCATGATCTCCCCTGCTTTGCTATCATCTAACATTGCCGTTATTTCTTGCGAAATTTCCTTTATTTTTTGATCATTTCCTTCCAGAATACTAACGGGAAGATCTTCTTCAGAAAAATCAATTGCAGCCTCACACTTACTTCTAACGTCTAGGATTTGTTCTCTCCATTTCATAAATAAAGGTGAGCTATTTTTTAGTCGCAAAGCCTGAATTCTTTGTCCTTCTGTTTCAGCATTTAAAAGATCTGCAATACTTTCAGCTTCGTATAAATTAATTTTATTATTTAAAAATGCTTGTTTAGTAAATTCTCCAGCTTCTGCAAGTTGGCAATCAGACCGTAATGACAGCTCATTTAAAAATTTATTGATAACAGCTTTGCTACCATGAACATGAAACTCTATTAGATCATCACCTGTATAACTTTGACCTTTAGGATACCAAACAACAATTCCCTCATCTATAATTTCTTTTTTTGAATCGTAAAAAGTTTTGAGGAAAGCCATTCTTGGCTTGTCAATTGTGCAATGAATTATATCTTTAGTTATTGATAGAGAGTTTGGTCCAGACAAGCGGATAATGGCAATACCAGAAACTCCTGGTGGAGTGGATAGTGCATAAATTGTCATTTTAAAATCTTAATCCTTTGTCTGCTAGATCAATAATTTTATTCATCACTGCGGGTTGCGAAGCTATAGAAAAACTTTTCTTTCTTAATTGAGAAATGGCAGGGGACTGGCTTCTGAATGCTTTTCTTATTAGATCAATCGACATAGCAAATAATAAATTACTTGCTTTGGTTTTTTTTTCATACTCTTTAAGTATCCCAAGATCACCAATGTCATAACCTTTGTTTAATTTTTCTTTTAAAATGCTAACTAAAATGTTGATATCTCTTAAAGTCATATTCCACCCTTGTCCTGCGATAGGATGAATTTTATGAGTAATATCACCCATAAATATAACTCTAGAAAGCACAGTCCGTCTCAAGAACTCAAAAGTTAAATCAAATTTTTCCAACTTATTCGTGCAACCAATGACCTCATAAAAACCTACTGAAATCATTTTTAGAAAATTTAATCTAGCTTCATAATTTAAAACAATTTTTTCTGCATCAGACTTGTTTTTAACAGACCAAACAATAGAAGTGTGCGTATTTGAAATTGGCAAAAAAGCTAATGGGCCATCCTTTAAAAAAAATTGTCTTGCACAATTATTGGTTAACTTTTTATGGTGGATAACAAAAGTATAAGCAGTTTCAGAATAATCCCAGTTTAATTTTTTTTCGTTAGATAATAATTTTAAATTGCTAAATTGAGTTGCAATAATTAAATTATATTCTGACGTTTTTTTATTTTGAAAAATGATTTTTTTTAAGAACCCTTTACCTTCGATAGAAAGTATTTTTTTTTTAATAAACTTAACTTTTTTTAGTCTATTGCTTATTTCTTTTTCTAGAACATTTCTTTTAACAATGTGACTTAAGAATTTTTTGTTATCTATATTGTAAAATTCTGTATCAGGTTTTGCTTCTTTTGTAAGACCATCAAAAAGAATAATTTTTTGAAGAGGCCAAGAGTTAAACTTATTTTTCTTCATACCTAAACTTTGAAGTATTTTTAGAGAAGCATCACTTATGGACAGAGTAACGTTAGATTTGAAATTTTTGGGTGGTGAAGTCTGTTCAATTAAATCTACATCTATATTAAGGTCTAAAAGAGCCATAGCTATAGCTTTAGCGGTTAGACCAGATCCAAGGACTGCTACTTTTTGTTTAATTAAATTTTTCACGATTAATTTTTATCAATTGTATAAAAAATGCTAAAAAACAACAGCAAATGATTCGTTATATATGGAAAAAATTTTAAATTTTATTAAAGAAAGAATGCTTGAAATTGCAGGTTTGATAACTGTTGCAATTGGTATTTCCTTTCTCTATTTAATTTTTAATTATACGCCAAATAACCCCACTTTAATATTTCCAAATGATAACGAAGTTTTTTGGTTATTTAAATACGCAGTAAGCTTTACAGATTTTATACTGCAGGCATTTGGTCTAATGGCTTTTGGAATAGCTATCAATTTTTGTTTTTTGGGTGTGCAGATTGGAATAAGGAAAAAGATTAGTACTTCTATTTCTTTTTTGCTCATCACACTCTATTTAATTTTTGGATCTTTGTTTTTTACAATTAATAACGATCAAAGTTTCTGGCTATCTACAAATGGCAATGGGGGGTTTTTGGGAAGTTACTTGTTAACGCTAATGTCTTCTTTTTCTCTAAATTTAAACATTGTTACTTATACTTCTGCTGTTCTTGCCCTTATTTTTTTCACATTAAGTTTGGACCTATCTGTTTCTAACTGGAAAAATATTTTCAAAACTATTTATAAACCATTTGCTTTTTTAAAATCTAAAATATTAAACCACCAATCTAATAGCCAAGATCAAGAGCTAGAGACTTTTGAAACTCAGCTAGAAACTGAAACTTTGGAAGTGCCCAAGTCCCAAGAATTTCAATCTAGTCTTCCATTGCAAGAAAGTACTAAATTAAATTCTTTTGAATATAAAATGCCTTCTATATCTTTTTTAAAAGAACCGGATAGTCCAACATCAGATACAGAACTAAGTGATAGCTTCGAGAAGCAGTCTAAATTTTTAGAAGATACCTTATTAGACTTTGGAATTATGGGAAAAATTAAAAGAGTCAGTGCAGGTCCAGTAGTAACTCTTTATGAATTTGAGCCTGCCGCTGGAATTAAAACTTCAAAAATTATAAATTTATCAGATGATATTGCTAGAAGTACCAGCTCAATTGCAACCAGAGTAGCAACTGTTCCTGGCAAAAATACTATTGGAATAGAGATTCCTAATAAAAATATTGAACCAGTTTATTTAAAAGAGATTTTATCTAGCAAAGAATTCGTAAATAAAAACATTAGACTTCCTATTACTCTTGGAAAAAGTATTTCTGGTTATCCAATTGTTGGAGACCTAGTAAGTATGCCTCATTTGTTAATAGCAGGTACGACTGGCTCGGGTAAATCAGTTTGTATTAATACTCTGATACTTTCTATTTTGTACAGACACAAACCCGAACACTGTAAACTTATTTTAATAGACCCTAAAATGTTAGAACTTTCAATTTACCAAGGCATTCCACATTTGTTATCACCCGTGATTACAGAACCTAAAAAAGCCACTGCAGCATTAAAATGGGTAGTGGGTGAGATGGAAAATAGGTACCGAAAAATGACGGAAGAAGGAGTGCGAAATATATCTGGGTATAATGAAAAAGTGGGGGAGGATCCTAAAAGAGTCATTCCTTATATTGTCGTAATTGTAGATGAGATGGCGGACTTGATGATGATCGCTGGTAAAGAAATTGAAAACTACATTCAACGTTTGGCTCAAATGGCTAGGGCGGCAGGAATTCATATCGTTATGGCCACTCAGAGGCCAAGTGTGGACGTTATTACAGGTACTATTAAAGCTAATTTTCCAACAAGAATTTCTTTTCAAGTTACTTCTAAAATTGACAGTAGAACTATTTTGGGAGAACAGGGGGCGGAATTGCTTCTTGGAAAGGGAGATATGCTGTTCATGTCTTCAGCAAGCAGGGTAATTAGAATTCATGGTCCTTTTGTATCAGATGAAGAGATTGAAAAAATTACAACTTTTTTAAGGTCTCAAGGTGCTCCTGAATATTTAGATGAAGTTACAAAGATTCAAGAAGTAACCGATGAAAATGGAAATCAAGTAGGAGGGAATGATAAGGATGAATTATTTGATGAAGCAGTACGTTTAATTAAAGCAGAAGGCAAAGCTTCAACTAGCTATCTACAAAGAAAGTTGCAGATTGGATATAACCGTGCAGCAAGAATTATTGACCAAATGGAAGAATCTAAAATAATTAGTCCAGCAAACCATGCTGGCAAAAGAGAAATACTTCCCTTTTAATGCTCAAAAAAATAAGTCTTTTAATTATTTTTTTTATAATATCCATCTCGACTAAAGCAGAGAATAATCAAGAAATTATTCAGAAAATCACAAATAAATTTGATAGTATAAATAATATCCAATTTGATTTTATTCAAACTAACAGTGAGCTTATTGAAAAAGGTACTTGTTTTCTCTCCTATACCAAAAAATTAGTTTGTAGATATTTAGGTGATGAACAAAAAGAAATTATTATAAAAAATAATACACTAATAGTTATAAAAAAAAAATATCAAAAAATTTATTACTACCGCATGGCTAACTCTGTTTTTGCAACCATATTAGATAAAAAAAAAATTATTAAGCAAATAAATCAGATTCGAAAGATCGCAATAGAAGGTAATAATTTTGTGATTGAATTTAAAAATAATAAAAACGCTGGTTCTGTTCGATTGTTTATAGATAAAGACACTTTCAATATAGCTGGGTGGGAAACTACTGGCTACGATCAGCAACCAACATCCTTTATAATCAAAAATAGCCAGACTAATGTTAATACTAAAGAGAAATTTGAAATTCCTAATTTTAATCTAGACGGGAACTGAGACTGCTTCCTTCTTAAAAATATTCATCCCTCTTGCAATATAATTTCTCAAAGCGTTAGGATGGTCTAAAGTACACGTATGCACCCAGACTCTTTTGGGGCTATGCTTCCATGCTGTTTCTAAAGCATGGCTTAATAAATAACCCCCTATTTTTTTTCCATAATAATTTTTAAAAATTCCAAAGTAAGTAATTTCTACTTCTTTGGTGTCTTCATGGTTGAGATATTCATAGTAACCAACAGGTTCTTCTCCGATATATGCTGTATAAAATTTTAATTTTTTACTATCTAAATAATTTTTCCACTCTTCTAGGCTCCAACCCAACCTATCTTTCCAATGAAAATCTTCTCCTATTTTTTGGTATAAAAACTTACAAAACTGGGGGTCTTCTTTTCCTTGTTCTAAAATTTTTAAATTAAAAATTCCACACACCGCTGGATTGAAATCTTTTTTATTTTTCATTTCTAAAAAATATCTTTGAACTCTTTGCGTCATGGTTACTTTTTAGAAACCATTCTTCCGAGCGGTTCACCACCTAGAATATGAAAGTGTAAGTGAGGAACTTCTTGTCCTCCATCTGGTCCATTGTTACCTATGTATCTATAACCTTTTCCTTCAGAATAAGATGACAGGCCAACTATTTTTGTAACTGCTCCCAAAGCTCTAGTAAGAGCTACAATCTCATCGTTCTTAGCGTTTTGAGAAAAATCATCCATATTAACATAAGCACCTTTTGGAATAACTAAGACATGAATCTTGGCCTGAGGGTTAATATCCTTAAATGCTAACACATGGTCGTTTTCATAAATTTTATCACAAGGAATTTCTTTTCTTAATATTTTTGCAAAAATATTGTTTGTATCATAACTCATAATTTAACGACTTGCTTTTTCATCTAATCCGGACTGTTGTTGTCTTTTTTTTAGTTCATTCAGGACATCTTCAATTTTTATATTGTTACATTCTAGAAGTACCAATAGATGATAGATTAAATCTGCAGCTTCATGTGTTTGATTTTTATTGAGTTGAATCGCTTCCAACAATTCTTGAAATTCTTCTTCTGTTTTTTCTTTGCTTAGAGTCTTGTTATTAAGCAGTTGGTTTGTGTAAGATTTGTCTTTAGTTGCATTTTTTCTAGAACGAATAATTTCTATTAACTCTTCTAAGGCTTTAAACATATCTATATTCTTACAGGAACATTCTCTGAGTTTAAATATTCTTTTACTTGGGAAATAGAAAATTCTCCAAAATGAAAAATGGATGCAGCCAGAACAGCACTTGCTCCTCCTTTAACAATTCCATCCTTGATGTGCTCTAAAGTTCCAACCCCTCCTGAGGCAACTACTGGTATTTTTAAGCTGTTTGTCATGCTCTTTGTTAGCTGCAAATCGTATCCTGACTTTGTTCCATCTTTATCCATAGAGGTAAGTAAAATTTCACCTGCACCATTATTTTCCGCCAATAAGGCAAATTCTAAGGCATCCAGTTCTGTTGATTCTCTTCCACCATGAGTAAAGACGCCCCATTTATTGGATGCTACATGTTTAGCATCGATAGCAACCACTATACATTGAGAACCAAATTGTAGAGCTGCTTCTTTAATAAGATCTGGATTTTTAATTGCAGCTGTATTGATAGAAACTTTATCAGCCCCTGCCATTAAAAGATTTCGTATATCTTGAATTGATCTTACTCCCCCTCCGACTGTTAAAGGAACAAAGCATTGCTCTGCCGTTTTTTGAACTGTGTCCAATAAAATATCCCTATTCTCATTAGAAGCAGTAATGTCTAAAAAACAAATCTCGTCTGCTCCGCCATCGCTATAAATTTTTGCTTGCTCTACTGGGTTTCCAGCATCTACTAAATTAACAAAATTAATTCCTTTTACTACTCTTCCATTTTTTACATCGAGACAAGGGATAATTCTTTTTTTTAACATCTATTTAACTTTAACCAATTCTTCTAAATTAATAGAGCCGTCGTAAATAGCCTTGCCAATTATAACTCCACCAATCTTTTTAGTTTTTTGTATATCAAGCACATCCTCTATTTTTGCAACACCTCCTGAAGCAATTACTGGAACTTTGCTTATAGTCGCTAGCTTTAATGTTTCCTCAAGATTTACACCTTCTTTTGTTCCATCTTTATCAATATCAGTAAAGATAATACTTTTAATTGGGCATTCCTTAATCTGATCTACAAAATCAAATGCTAACAATTGCGTTTGATCCGTCCATCCTTTTAAAGCTAAAAATCCTTTTCTAACATCTATCCCTACTGAAATTTGATTGGGGTATTTTATAGAAACCTCTTTTAATAAATTGATATTTTCTACTGCAGCAGTACCCATAACAACATTTTCAACTCCCAACCTTAAAACCTCTTCAATGTTTTCTAAAGTTCTCAATCCACCTCCTACTTGAATTTTTAAGGAAGTGTTTTCCGCAATTTCTTTTATGGAATTTAAGTTTGTGTTGATGGAGCTTAATGTTCTATCCAGATCTACAATGTGTAAATTCTGAAAACCTAGTTTTTCAAATTTTTGTGCTTGGTCTAATGGAGAATCATTAAAAATTTCTTCCTTAGAAAAATCTCCCTTATAAAGCCTTACACACTTTTGATTTTTAAGATCGATGGCTGGATAAATTATCATAATATTACCAACTTATAAAATTTTCTAATATTTGGATCCCATTTTTTTGGCTTTTTTCTGGATGAAACTGTGTCCCAAAAATATTATCCTTAAAAACAGCTACTGTTATCTCGTCCTGATAAAATGTAGATGCTGCAACATTAATTTGATCTTGTGCAATAAATTCATAACTATGAACAAAATAAAAATGCTTGTCCTCACTTAAATTTTGAAACAAAGGATTAATTTCTTTTAAAACAATCTCATTCCATCCCATATGAGGCAGCTTTAATTCTAGATTAGTAATTTTGATTTTTTTGACCTCTCCTTGTATCCATCCTAAACCTTTAGAGCCTCCATCTTCTTCTCCAAAGTCTGCAAATAATTGCATGCCCACGCAAATACCAAAAATATTTTTTTTCTTATTTAACACAAAGTCATTGAGCTCATCTACAACTCCAGGAATGCCTCGTAAATGTTGTGCACATTGTTTAAATGAGCCTTGGCCTGGTAAAATAATTTTGTCTGCTTCTTTAATTTTTTTTGGATCATGAATAACCTGAACAGAAACATTTTTTTGTAAACTGTTAGCCGCAGATTCTACAGCTTTTAAAACTGACTTGATATTGCCTGATCCATAATCAAAAATGGATATGATCATTTAAAAATTAAATTGTGCCCTTAGTGGAAGGGATAGAATTTTTCTGTCGAGGATCTATCTCTAAGGAACTTCGCAAAGCTTTCGCCAAACCTTTGTAGCATGACTCGATAATGTGATGACTATTGTCTCCGTAAATATTTTCAATATGTAAGGTAATACCTGCCGCTTGTGCAAATCCTTGAAACCATTCTTTAAATAACTCTGTTTCCATTTCTCCAAGTTTTTCGACTTTTAGTTTTACATTCCAAACTAAGTATGGGCGACCTGAAATATCCAAAGCTACTCTGCTCAATGTTTCATCCATTGGAATAACAGCATGAGAATACCGCTTAATTCCTTTTTTTTCACCCATGGCTTTTAATAAAGCTTCTCCAATTGCAATTCCTGTATCTTCAGTTGTGTGATGCAAATCAATGTGCAGATCTCCTTTAGCTTTAACCTTTAGGTCGATCAAAGAATGTTTTGAAACTTGTTCTAACATGTGGTCTAGAAAACCAATTCCAGTTTGAATATCGTACTTCCCCGTACCATCGATATTTATATCGACGCTAATACTGGTTTCTTTTGTTTTTCTTTCTACGTTTGCTGTTCTCATAATGAAGTATGCTTATTTAATATAATAAATACTATAAAATTTATACCTTGAAGATATGGAATTCGTCACCACATATAATTTAATAATTAAATAAAGCAAAAATATGGATAATAATAGCTGGCACGGGACTACCATTGCACTGATTAGAAAAGACGGGGACGTGGTAATTGCAGGAGATGGACAGGTGAGCATTGGCAATACTGTTATGAAAAGTACTGCTAAAAAAGTTAGAAAAATTGAAAAAAGAAATATTATTGCAGGATTTGCAGGGTCTACTGCTGACGCGTTTACTTTGTTCGAAAGGTTAGAATCTAAACTAGAGAAACATGGAGGACAGCTAACTCGGGCCGCTGTGGAATTGGCAAAAGACTGGAGATCAGACAAATATTTGAGAAGACTAGAGGCGCTAATGTTAGTCGCCGATAAAGACAAAAGCTTTGTAATCACTGGGCAAGGTGACGTACTAGAACCAGAGTATGGAGTGGTAGCCATTGGATCGGGTGGAAATTATGCACTAGCTGCTGCTAGAGCTATGATAGATGACAAGACCAAAACTGCAGAAGAAATTGCTAAACGATCTATAGAAATTGCTTCAGACATTTGTGTATTCACAAATAACAATATTACTATCGAGAAATTATAAATGGAAAACGAACAAAAAATAGTTTCTTTTTCACCAAGAGAAATTGTGTCTGAGTTAGATCGCTATGTAATTGGACAGGCGGATGCGAAAAAGGCAGTAGCAATAGCTCTTCGAAATAGATGGAGGCGGCAAGAGTTACCAGATGATTTAAGAGAAGAAGTTCTTCCCAAAAATATATTAATGGTTGGTCCAACAGGTGTTGGAAAAACAGAAATATCCAGAAGACTTTCCAAACTATCAGAAGCCCCATTTATAAAAGTTGAAGCAACTAAATTTACTGAAGTTGGTTATGTTGGTAAAGATGTTGAACAAATTATACGAGACTTAATAGAAATTTCCATTGCTCTTGTTAAAGAAAAAAAAAGAAAAGAAGTAGAGGCAAAGTCCCAGCTATCATCTGAGGAAAGGGTTTTGGATACGCTAGTTGGAAAAAGTGCAACGCCCGCTACAAGAGAAAGTTTTAGAAAAAGACTTAGAGCAGGAGACTTGGATGACACTATTATAGAAATTGCTGTTCAGGACAATCCATCTACACCCTCTTTTGAAATTCCAGGAATGCAAGGTGGTGTCGGCATGGTTAATATTGGAGATATTTTTGGCAAAGGGTCTGCTGGGAAAAAGAAAAAGAAAAAAATGTCTGTTAAAGAATCTTATGAATACATTATTCAGGAAGAATCAGATAAATTAATAGATCAAGATCAAATTATAAAAGAAGCAAAATTTTCTGTTGAGAATAATGGTATCGTTTTTCTTGATGAAATTGACAAGGTTTCGGCTAGAAGTGAACGCTCTGGGACAGATGTCTCTAGGGAAGGTGTTCAGCGTGATTTATTGCCACTTATTGAGGGTACTACGGTTAACACTAAGCACGGACCCATTAAAACTGACCATATTCTATTTATAGCATCTGGTGCATTCCAATTAGCAAAACCATCAGATTTATTACCAGAACTTCAGGGAAGATTGCCTATCCGAGTAGAGCTACAACCACTAACAAAACAGGATTTTGTTAGAATACTTAAAGAGCCAGATAACAGTTTAATCAAACAGTATGTTGCTTTAATGAAAACAGAGAATGTAGAGCTACAATTTACTGACGATGGAATCGAAGAGCTTGCAGAAATATCTAGTCAAATTAATTCAACCATTGAGAATATTGGTGCTCGAAGATTACATACTATTTTGGAAAAGGTGTTAGAAGAAATTAGTTTTTCAGCTCCTGACAAAAGTGGGGAAAAGATTGTAGTAGATAAATCTTTTGTACAAAAAAATCTTGGCGATATTATCAAAGACAAAGACTTATCTAAGTTTATTCTTTAAAAGCTATCACCTAGGCTATATTTTTTTAGTGTAACTATCATCGACCCCTCGCCTCCGAGACTAATAGGACTCGTTTCGATAGAAATGATTTTTTGAGAATAGTTTTTATTTATATAATCTGGCACAGCATATCTTAAAAGGCTTAAATCTTTAGATGCATAAGGATCATTTTCTTTATTAGAATGAATACCCTTACCGGTAATGATCAGAGCTTTTTTAACGTTATTTTCTTTTGCAAAAATAAATAACTGATCAATTTTGCGAAAAGATTCTTCAATAGTATATCCATGCAAATCGATTCGAAGATCATACGTTTTGGTATTTTCAAAGTTTTGTTCCGGTGATAACTTTATGTCTTTATCTTCTACTGACCTTGTTTCTTTAATAAAATTATTCCAAGTCTCTAAGTCTTCTTTAGATATTTTAATGTTTAGTTTCTTTTTCACTATTTTCTGTTTCAGCAGATAGTTCTGTTAAGTACCAAGTAGGATCTGAATCTTTTAGATCTCTTTCAAAACTCCAAACATCTGTGGTGGTTTTGGTCTTCTCCGCATCACCCTCAATCACTTCGCCTTTTTCATTTTTAAGACAGTTAATTATTTGACTTATAAAACGTGCGGTAACTTTATATTTTGTGTCAACGTTACTGACTTTATCAATAGACATTTTTTCAATTCCAATAAATGTTAAGCTTGAAGTTAATTTTTTTTCATTTCTATCATCTATAATTTTCTCAAAATCCAGATATAATTTTTTTGTAAGAAGTGGTTTTAAACTTTGTTTATCACCTTTGGCAAAGGCATTAATGATCATTTCGTAAGCATATTCAGCTCCTTTTTTAAAAGAGGCTTCGTCAAAAACAGGTTTATTAGATTCCGCTCTAACTTCTTTTACAAAAGAAAAATCATCTCGCGATTTGTTTGCAAAGTTTGGTTTGACGGGAAAATTGTCTGCTCCTTTTCCAAGAACATTTCGTAAACGTAAAAAGATGAAACCAGCAATCATAGCCAGCAAAATTATGTCTATAAAACCAAAGTTTTCGCTCATATTTGAATATTTAATATTAATGCTTATATATAAATCATCAATATGCAAATAGCACTACTAATTTTAATATTATTACCACTCACTGAGATCTATCTAATGATCAAAGTTGGTTCTGCGATTGGAGCTTTCAATACAATTTCTATAACAATTTTAACTGCTATTCTGGGAATGTATTTTGCAAAGCTTCAGGGTATTGCGACTTTACGTTCTGCCTTGGAAAACCTAAGGGTGAATAAAAAACCTATTGCAGATATATTCAGTGGCTTCTGCCTGCTTATAGCTGCGTTGTTTTTAATATTTCCTGGTTTTTTAACTGATACAATTGGGTTTTTACTATTAATACCATTTACAAGGAATTTTATTTTAAAAAATTTCTTTAATAAACCTCAGGACGTAGAGGATAATATTATAGAAATTAAACCAGAGGAAATAGATGAGCATGACAGATTTAAATAAAGATTATGAGATAGTTGCCAAATATATCAAGGATATTTCTTTTGAAATTCCTAATCCAGATTGCTTTATTGATGCAGCTCAAAACTTAGGGACCTATGCTACTAAGTTAGATCTAAGTAGCAAACCTTTTAAAAATAATCTCATTGAACTTAACTGCAAATTTATTTTAGAAGCTCCAGAATCTACGAAGAAGAAAATTCATACTGAGGTTTGTTTGGCTATTGTCTTTAAAATAATAAACACAAAACTAACTACCGATGAGGTAAAAAAATTAATTTTAGTAAAACTGCCAACTGAAAATTTTTCTTTTATGAAAGAAATGGTTACCACTATTTTTCAAAAATCAGGTTTTAAAGAATTTTCTTTTACTAAGGAAGTGAATTTTGAAGAATTGTATAACCAGCAGTTTCCTAATTAAGCATAGAAGACTTGGGCACGTGAACTTTTAAAAATTCTCTATGTAAATTTCTTTCTTCCTCTGTGATTGGAACAATAATTTTTTTTCTATTTGTGTTTATTGTTTTAGAACTATCCAAGTCATTAATATTAGGCTGTGATGGTTGCAAGTCTAATAAAGGTTCTTTTTTTTCAAGTAACTCGATGTACACTTCTGTAAGTAAATTGCAGTCTACTAGCGCAGAGTGTTTTTCTCGTTCTGAGGTATTTATTTTAAACCTTTTGCACAAAGCATCTAAACTGGCCTGAGATCCTGGAAATTTTTGTCTAGCTAGAAACAACGTATCTACTACGCGATCTTTGGACAAGGGCTCTAGATCTAATTCTTGAAGTTCTTTATTTAAAAAAGCTAAATCAAAATCAGCATTATGAATAACTAGTTTGGAATCTTTTATAAAGTTTAAGAATTCTTTTGCTACGTCTTTAAAAACTGGTTTATCTCGTAAAAAATCTCTTGAAATACCGTGAGTTTGATACGCTCCGTCTGAAATGTCCATGTTGGGATTGATGAAAACATGGAATTTATTCTTTGTTGGAATTTGGTTTTCTAGCTCAATACAAGCAATTTCAATAATTTTATCTGTATTAAAAGAAAGGCCTGTGGTCTCAGTATCTAAAATAATTTCTAACATTTAAATAATAATACTATCAATAAGCTCTTTGGCTCTCAATCTCATTTTTTTAGGGTTAAAATTATTGTTGATAATAATATCGGATGAAATTTTTTTCTTTTCTGGAGTAAATTGCAATTCTTTTAGCAACTTAATTATCTTTGGGTTGTGGCCAGATCTTCGTTTTAAAAATTTTTGCAATGTCTTTTTCTTTGCGTCAATATAAATAATAACATCTTCAGGTTTATTTAGTTTATTTTCTAGTAATAGCGGCACATCTAAAATAACAAATTTTTGTTTATTATTTTTTTTTAAAAAAGAATTCATTTTTTTCCTCACTTCTGGGTGCACAATTTCAATAATTTTTTTTAAGTTGTTTTTATTAAAACAAATAGAATTATAAAGTTCTGATTTTTTTACAGGAAAGCTTTTAATAAAAAGAGGCAATTTTTTTTTTAATTTAGTAAATGTAGGTCTGTGTTGCTTGTAAATTTTATTTACTTCAATATCCGCATTAAATATTAAATTTTTTTTAGGAGAAAACAATTTAGATATATATGTTTTTCCAGATCCAATCTCTCCAACTACACATATTTTAATCATATAGCTTCTTTGCTAAAATATTTGTTAAATCCGCATTTATAGCTGGTTTAATTTGATTCCAAATTTCAAAAGCTAGCTGTGCCTGGTATAAAAACATCTTCATCCCATTTATGGTATGACATCCATGTTTTTTCGCTTTTTGTAAAAGTCTGGTTTCACTTGGATTGTAAATAACATCATAAAAAATGGTTTTTTTATCTATGCTAGAAAAATTCAAATCTATCATGTGATCATTATTTAAGCCGAGACTAGTAGCATTGATAACAATATCAACATTGAGTTGCTGTTTGCTCAAATCTTCCCACGCTATTTTGGTTAATAGGGGACCGAACTTTTCTTGTAAATTAACTATTTTTTCCTCCGTTCGATTGGTAATAAAAATCTGTTCTATTCCTAATGTTTTTAGAGCGTAAACAATAGACGGAGCGACTCCTCCAGCCCCTATTAGTAATGCAGATTTGATAGATTCGTTGGAAATATTGTCCGTTAAAGATTTTTGAAAACCTCCAACGTCCGTGTTATCACCTATTATCTTATTATTGTTTTTATAAATTGTATTCACAGAAAGTGTGCTTTGAGCAACTGTGGAAAGCTCATCCAGCAAAGGAATAATTTTTTGTTTGAACGGTACCGTCACATTAATTCCTGTTACGTGATCGTTTTTAATATCCTTAATTATATTTTTTAAATCTTTTACCTCTAATAATTTTTTTTCATAGGTGGCCTGAACACTGTTTTTTTCAAACCAATGCTGGTGAACGATGGGAGATAAAGAATGCTCTATAGGATTACCAATAACAAAAAATTTTTTCATTATGCCTGTTGATTGAAATAGTTAGTTACAGCAACAATGGGCATCCCCATAATGCTATTCATGTCTCCATCAATTTTTTCAAAGAGTTTTTTTCCTTTTCCTTCTATTTGATAAACCCCATATTTTTTCATAAGTTCTATACCCACATCCTCTAAATAAAGTTCTAAATCTTCAGGTGAAATGGTTTTCATTTTTAATGTTGAGGTTTCGTGATAATTCCAGATCATACTTCCATTTTTAGACACACAAACAGCACTATGCAATAAGTGCGTTTGGCCTTGTAATTTAGTCATTATGGATCTGGCTTCTTCTAAATTGTTGGGTTTGCTAATTTGATCATTATTAAAATCTAATACCTGATCTGCCCCCAAAACAAAAAAATCGGCAAATCTTGAGCTAACCCTATTCGCTTTGTGTTCCGCTAGGCTTTTGGCTATGGAAATACTAGTTGCACCCTCAGCTCTCATTGAATCTTTAATAATATCCTCATCTACACTGGATACTTCTACACGAACATCAAAGCCTTCTTTTTCTAAAACCTTTTTCCTAATTTCGCTTTTAGAAGCCAAGATAATATTTTTAATCATGAATTTTGTCTAATCTCAAAAATTTTTACAATCGCAGCAGATGTTTCTTCCACTGATTTTCTTGTAACATCAATCGTAGGTATTTTTTTTGAGGCAAACATTTTTTTTGATCTTGCAACCTCTTCCTTAATAAATTCTATATTTGCATATCCATGATCTTCCTGTTTATCATTTAAAATATTCATTCTTGTTTTTCGAATATCTACCAACCTCTCTGGGTCAATATAAAGCCCTATTAATAAAGCCTTTGATTTAAAAACAGAATCTGGAACTTCCTGATGATTAACTAATGGAATGTTTCCTGTTTTAAACCCTTTTTCTGCAAGATAAATGGATGTTGGTGTTTTGCTGGTTCTGCTAACACCTATTAAAATTATATCTGCATCAACAATACTTTCTATTTGTTGTCCGTCGTCATGTGCAAGAGTGTACTGAAGAGCCTCTATTTTTTTGTAATATTCTTTATTCAATTCATGTTGGCCACTTGGCATTCTGGTAGCTTTTTCATTAAGCAAACTTTCAAATTTAGGAATGAGATGATCGAGAACGCCAAAGCAAGGTATGTTTAAAGCTTTGCTTTCATTTATAATAAAATTAGAAGTTGAGGGCTCAACCAATGTATAAATAATAATAGGATTTTTTACCTTCTTACATTTGTTCATTAACTGGGCTGTCTGGGCGCCTGTTCTGATAAAAGAAAAGTGGTGAAGGGAATATTTTATATTCCTAAACTGCGCTTTTATAGCTAAGAAAATACGATCTAAGGTTTCTCCCGTGGAGTCAGAAACTAAAAAAAAATTATATTCCTTGTTCATAAGCTTGTTAATAATAATATATAACCTAGATTAATACACTCTTCTTGTGCGGCTGTTTTATTAATCCTTTTTTAATAGTCTGTTGTTGAAAAAGTATTAGATTTTGTAAGTTTTTTATTACAAGTTAGTTATGTTTATAAAATACAAATTTTCAACGATTAAGAGATTAAAATTTGTAAAACTTATGTATAAAATGTTAATTAAAACTTAACCACAAAACTAACAGTGCCTACCAATACCAATACTTATAATTAATTATTATATATATGAGTGAACTATTTAAAAAATCGTTAAATAAAAAAAATCCTATTTGGTTAATGAGACAAGCAGGTCGTTATTTACCTGAATATCAGAAAGTAAGGAAAAAACAGAAAAATTTCATTAATTTCTGTTTAGATGTAAACGCCGCAACAAAAGTTACATTACAACCTATTCAAAGATATGATTTAGATGCTGCAATTATATTTTCGGATATTTTAGTAATACCTTATGCACTAGGACAACCAGTAGACTTTAAAAAAAATGAAGGACCTATTTTAGGAGATTTTGAATTAAACACATTTAAAAAAACACAAGATAAAGAATTTATTAAAAAATTAAAAAATGTTTATTTAGCAATTAAAAAAACCAGAAAGCTATTAAACAAAAGAATCTCTCTCATAGGATTTGCAGGATCCCCGTGGACTATTTTGGTTTATGTTTTGAATAGGAAGTCCCCAAAAAAAAATCAAGTTTATAAAGAAGTTTTAAAGAACACAAAACAAGCAAAAGAATTATTAAAAATAATAGAAAAATTTATATACATTCACATTGAGCAGCAAATAAAAGCAGGAGCAGACACTATTCAATTATTTGATAGCTGGGCCGGCCTAATAGAAAAAAAACATCTCGATTTTTTTTGTTTTCAACCAACAAAAAGAATTGTTAAAAAAATAAAAGGAAAATACCCGCACATTCCTATTATTTGCTTTCCGAAAGGCATAGGCAAAAAAGTAGTTGAGTTTTGTAATATCGCTAAGCCAGATGGTTTAAGCATAGACAGCAAGATAGATGTAAATCTAATATTAAAAAAAATCGACAAAAAAATTGCTATTCAAGGAGGAATGGATCCTAAGTATTTAAACTCGAAAAAAAAATTAATGGAAAAAAAAATATATTTTTATTTAAATAAATTTAAAAGCAGAAACTATATTTTTAATTTAGGGCACGGGGTGCCAAAAGAGACCAGCCCCAAGACTGTTCATAAGCTAGTTAAGGTAGTAAGATCTTTTTCATGAACATTAATTTAGAAAAAATTAATCACCCTAAAGTAAAATATGGAAAGACCGGTGTTTTAATTGTTAATTTAGGCACTCCAGATAGCACTTCTTGGTGGGATATTAGAAAATACTTAAAAGAATTTTTATCGGATAGAAGAGTAATTGAAACAAACCCAATATTGTGGTGGGTTATTTTAAATTTTATTATCCTTAACGTAAGGCCTCACAAAACAGCTAGGGCATATAAAAAAATTTGGATGAAAGAAACCAACGAATCTCCTCTAAGATTTTACACCAGAAGCCAATCGGAAAAGCTTATTCAAAAATTTTCTTCCAACCAAAATATTCACGTCGATTATGCCATGAGATATGGCAATCCAAGCATACGTTCCAAAATGAAATTAATGAAGGAGCAAGGATGCGAAAAATTAATCATTCTACCCCTATATCCGCAGTATGCTGCAGCAACAACAGCAACAGTATGTGATGAGGTTTATAGAAATCTAATGAAAATGAGATGGCAACCAAGCCTACAAATTATTCCACACTATGAATCGGAGCCGCTGTATATTGGGGCTCTAGCCAATAGCATTGAGAATCACCTAAAGACAATTGATTGGATGCCAGATGTAATTTTGTCTTCTTACCATGGAATACCGCAAAAATATTTTGACAAGGGCGACCCGTATCAATGTTATTGTCACAAAACAAACAGACTTTTAATAGAAAAGTTTGGCACCAAAATTCCTATAGAACTTTCGTTTCAATCTAGATTTGGACCAGCGTCATGGTTGCGACCCTACACAGACAAAACGTTAGAAAGATTGGCAAAAGAAGGAAAGAAAAATATTTTAATTATTTGCCCCGGCTTTTCCTCTGATTGTGTCGAAACATTAGAAGAAATAGAAATGGAAGGGCAAGAGACATTCAGAGAGCACGGAGGAGAAAAATTTTCTATGGTGCCCTGTTTAAATGATAGCAATGATCATATAAATCTTTTAGAATATCTTATTAAGAAACATATAGTTTAGTTATGGATATTTACCTTTTATTAAAATCTTTGCACATCATTTCCATTATTGCTTGGATGGCAGGACTTTTATATTTACCAAGAATTTTTGTATATCATTGTCAAACTTCTTTTGGTTCCGAGACACATGAGAAGTTTGTCCAAATGGAATATAGATTGCTAAAATTTATTATGAACCCTGCCATGATTGTTTCTTGGATCTTGGGAATTGGATTGTTGGGAATGTTGGGACATGAGGCGGCCATGCAGTTTTGGGTTCAATTAAAAGTAGGCTTGGTAATTGCAATGTCCGGTTTTCATGGATTTTTAGGCGTATGTAGAAAAAAGTTTCTCAATAACCAAAACGTTAAGACTGAAAATTTTTATCGATTAATCAATGAAATTCCTACTGTTTTAATGGTTATTATTATTTTTTTAGTTATTTTTAAACCACTGTAGACTTGCAAAAAACTTAGTATCCGCTATAAAATAATTTCAAAAGTAAAATAACCCTCCTAATACAAATGAACCTTCAAGAACTCAAAGATAAAACGCCAGCTGATTTAATTTTAGAAGCAGAAAAACTAGAGATTGAAAATCCTAGCACAATGCGAAAACAAGAAATTTTATTTGCAATTCTAAAAAAACTTGCAGAAAAAAATGAACAGATTACAGCCAGCGGGGTTTTAGAAACTTTGCAAGATGGTTTTGGTTTTCTTAGAGCAATGGAGTCCAATTACTTACCTGGACCAGATGATATTTATGTTAGTCCGAGTCAAATTAAACGATTTGGTTTGAGAAAAGGAGACACGGTAGAAGGAGAAATTAGAGCGCCCAAAGAGCAGGAGCGATATTTTGCATTACTTCAAGTTAACAAAATTAACTTTGAAGATCCTGAAAAAACGAGAAATAAAATTAATTTTGATAATCTAACTCCACTGTATCCTCAGGATAAATTAAAATTAGAAATCGAAACTACTAAAATTGAAAAAAAAGCCGATGTCACAACTAGACTTATAGATTTGATTGCACCCATAGGAAAAGGACAAAGATCACTAATTGTTTCGCCTCCTAGAACTGGAAAAACAGTGGTATTACAAAACATTGCTCACTCTATTACAACCAATCACCCAGAGGTTTATTTAATTGTTTTATTGATTGACGAAAGACCAGAGGAAGTAACTGATATGCAGCGATCTGTAAAAGGAGAAGTCGTAAGCTCCACTTTTGACGAACCAGCAATGAGACACGTTCAAGTAGCTGAGATGGTAATTGAAAAAGCAAAAAGACTTGCAGAGCATAAAAAAGACGTGGTTATTTTATTAGATTCTATAACAAGATTAGGAAGAGCCTATAATGCTGTAGTCCCAAGTTCCGGCAAAGTGTTAACCGGTGGTGTGGATGCGAACGCATTACAAAGACCAAAAAGATTTTTTGGTGCTGCAAGAAACATAGAAGAGGGTGGATCACTGACTATTATTTCAACAGCATTAATAGAAACAGGATCAAGAATGGATGAAGTTATTTTTGAAGAATTCAAAGGTACAGGTAACTCAGAAGTAATTATGGACAGAAAAGTTGCTGATAAAAGAATTTATCCCGCAATAGATATTACTAAGTCCGGAACTAGGAAAGAAGAGCTGCTTTTATCTAAAGAAGAACTTTCTAAAATGAATGTACTAAGAAGAATTATCAACCCGATGGGTACCATGGATGCAGTTGAATTTATGATTGGAAAACTAAGAGAGACAAAAAATAATGCTGAATTTTTTGACTCTATGAATAAGTCTTAAAATTCAATTTAATCTTTTAATTTTCTCGCTTCGTCTGGAAGCATAATAGGAATGCCTTCTTTTATTGGATAGGCTAGGCCCGAACGTTTAGCAATGAGTTCTTGATTATCTCTATCATAAATTAATTTTTCTTTAGACAAAGGACAAACAAGCATCGAGGTTAAATCGGTCTTTAAATCCATTAGTGAATTTTTTTGTGAGAGTCGGTTGTGTTACCCAAAATATAAAAATTAATAATTTGATTTAAAATGCTGTTTCTTTCCTGAAGGGAACTTGTTTCTAAAAGACGCTGTTTTTCTCCAGAAGTAAAAGGACAAATCATAGCTAGTGAATTAATTAATTGGCTTGGCTCTACTTTTTCTATTACACTCCAATCGGTTGATAGTTGAAACATTTTAAAAAATTTTTTTGTTTTATCAATTAATTCTAGTAAGGACTGATCATCTATTTCTTTTTTAACCTTTTCATCCAAATCATCTGAAAACTCTGTGTAAGATACTTTAAAAGTTCGGTACATTTTTTTAGTTTCTACTTCTTTAATAACTTTAAATCTAACAACGCCTTCTAAGTTCACCAGGTAAGTTCCTTGGGAAGTTTTGTTGTGTTTACTAATCATCCCCACGCACCCAACATTAAACAAATCTGGTTTTTCTGATTGTAAATTTTGTAAATTAGGCTGGGCCATCCCGATAAATTTATTTTTATCAAGAGCATCTTCAATCATTTGCTTATATCTTGGCTCAAATATATTTAGAGGCATAACAGTATTGGGAAAAAAAATTGCATTGGACAAAGGAAATATAGGAATTTCCTCCGGAATATTTTCTAAATTAATTTTATTTTTATTCATCTAATAATTATATTGAAAATATACATTATAGATAATACTTTAAACAAAAAAATTATAAGCGGGTCTAGCTCATTGGTAGAGCGAATCGTTGCCAACGATTAGGCAGAGGGTTCGATTCCCTTGACCCGCTCCAAAAAAACTATGTTCGAGGGTTTTAAAAAACAAGATATGAAAGTCCCCGACCAGGGTTATGGAGAGGCTACAATCCGTTTACGAAGAGGAGGAGATGGACCACCTCTTTTATTATTACATGGAAATCCCATGTCGCACATTACTTGGAACAAAATAGTTCCAGAGCTGAAAAAACATTTTCATATAATTGCAGCTGACCTTAGGGGCTATGGAGATAGCATTGGACCGGAAGATGGCGGAAGCAATCATATTAACTACTCGTTTAGAGCGATGGCTATGGATCAAATATATGTAATGGAACAATGCGGTTTTAAATCTTTCCAGGTTGCAGGCCATGATCGTGGAGCAAGAACCACACATAGAATGTGCCTCGATCATAAAGAAAAAATCACTAAAGCAGCTATTTTAGATATTATGCCCAATAGGCACATTTGGACCGTTCAGAAAAAAGATTGGGCCAAGAGCAAGTGGCACTGGCTTTTAATGATGCAACCTTATGACCTTCCGGAGCGCATGCTTTCTTCTGTTCCAGCAGAATTCTATTTAGAAAAAAAAATGTCCAAAAGAGGCGGAGGATTAGATTTTTGTAAAGATACTTTTCAAGAGTATGTAAGGTGTTTTAACTCTAAAACGATCAGAGCTTCCTGCGAAGATTATAGAGCCTCACCTTCTTGCGATCTTGATATGGATAACAAAGATTATGACAGCCAAAGTAAAATTAATTGTCCTACTTTAGTCTTGTGGGGAGGAAAAGGTGATACAGGAATTGTTTGGGGAGACGTAATAAACGTGTGGCAAAACTACTGTAGTAAAGAAGTGGTCGGAGCTGCAGTTGATTGCGGTCATTACATTCAAGAAGAAAAGCCCGAAGATACTATTAATCATTTTCTAAATTTTTTTGATAAATAAAGATGAGCAACCTTCACAAAAAAAAGTGCATTGCTTGTAGCGGAGATACCCCTGCGCTTTCTGAGGCAGAAATTATAACTTTTAATAAACAAATTAATAATTGGAATTCCATAAAAAACCAGGACGGTGTTTTTATGTTAAGTAAATATTTTAAATTTAAAAATTTCGAAGAAAGTTTGGCTTTTATTAATAAGACCTCTACTATCGCTGAAAATGAAGGGCACCACCCCGATATCTCGTTTGGTTGGGGTTATGCAAACATCACTATTTTTACTCATGCTGTCCAAGGTTTAACAGAGAGTGATTTTATACTAGCTGCAAAAATTGACCAAATTAGTGCTTAAAATTCCTAGTGCCTGTAAACACCATAGATATTCCAGCTTTATCAGCCGCATCAATTACTTCTTGATCACGAATTGATCCGCCTGGTTGGATAATTGACTTTACTCCTAGCTCGATGAGATTTTCTAGACCGTCTGCAAAAGGAAAAAAAGCATCTGAAGCTGCTCCACAATTTTCTAATTTACCCGAAAAGAATTTGTTTGCATGTTCGCATGCAATTTCACTAGAGCCAACTCTGCTAGTTTGGCCTGCTCCAATCCCTAAAGTTGTATTGGCCTTGGTAACAACAATGGCATTAGACTTAACATGCTTACAAATTTGGTTAGCAAATAATAAGTTTTCAATTTCTTCGTTACTGGGTTCTTTTTTAGTTACAATTTTTAAGTCAGCCTTGGTTAGTTGCTTAATATTTTCATCCTGTGCTAGAAAAGTTTTTTGCAGGAAGGTTAAATGCTGAATTTTATTTTCTTCGGGATAGTTATATTTCAAAACGCGCAAATTTTTCTTTTGTGCCAAAATTGTTAAAGCTTCATTGGTGATAAGAGGCGTTAAAATTACTTCATAAAATGTCTTAATCAGCTCTTCAGCTATTTCTTTTGTAATTTCATAATTAAAAGCAACAACCCCTCCAAAAGCACTGATTGGGTCACCGCTAAGGGCCTTTAAATAGGCAAGTTTGCCATCAGGGTCAATTGCACAACCGCAAGGATTATTATGCTTAATAATAGCGCAAATTTGATCCTGTGGGTTAAAGTCAGTCACTAAACTATAGGCACTGTAGCTATCTAAGTAATTATTATGGCTTAATTCTTTTCCTTGAAGTTGTGTTAGGTTTGAAAATCCAGGTTCGTTATTTGGTATTTCATAAACAGCACTTTCTTGATGGGGATTTTCGCCATATCGCAGTTTAGCTGTTAGTTTTCCACCCATTACTTTTTTTTCAGAGAACTTGTTTTGGTTAATTTGATTCATCCAATTGGCAATCATGGTATCATAATATGCAGTCTCGTTGAAAGTCTCATTGGCCATTTTAGTTCTAAAACCTAAATCAATCGAACCATTATTTTTTTTCATTATTGTAATAAATTCTTCATAATATTTAGTGGAGGGTAGAACCGTGACATGTTTAAAGTTTTTGGCCGAAGATCGAAGCATCGACGGACCACCAATATCAATATTTTCAATAAGAATTTCTTTAGTAGATTTTTTATCTAAAAGCTTTTCTTCAAAGGGGTATAAATTGACGATCACTAGATTGATCTCAGGAATATTGTTATTCTGCATAGAATCCAGGTGAGATTTTTTATCAACATCTCCTAACAAACCACCGTGTATTTTAGGATGCAAAGTTTTTACCCTTCCATCCATCATTTCAGGAAAACCTGTATAATTTGATATTTCTACACATTGATACCCAAGGTCCTTAATGGCCTTGTAAGTACCGCCTGTGCTTACAATTTCAACATCAAACTCTTTTAAAATTTGGAGCATGTCTACAAGATTTGTTTTATCTGAAACAGAGATAAGAGCTCTTGTGATTTTTTTTAATTCCATGTTTTCACAACTTATAAATTATTAATTAGTTTTTTCTATAGACCAAAGAATTTTGTTTATTGTTTGTTTGAGAGTTCCTTCTATTAAAATACAGCTAGTTTCTTGTATTTTAGTGTGTTCCGCAAAGTACAGACTGCTTTCAATTTTTATATTTTGACCCTCTGATTTAAATTTCCAGCCCTGATTTTTAATACTAATTAATACGTCTCCGCCGTTTGTTTTGATTAACTTGGCATCGGGAAGCACATGAAATCTAATTGAAAAATTTAGGAAAGCATAGTCATTTTCAGAAACTGTTAGCAAATCCTCTCCTTGAATAATATTATCTGCACCATTCATAGAAATAGTTCTATCAAATAAAGTAGAATATTTTTTAAGATATCCATCGTGACCACCACCTAAAGTAGCAGTGATAGAGTTCTGCACAAACTCTTTCCGATTTATTTTTAATCTTTGCAATAGAGCATCTCCATAATATTTTTTGATAAAAGAATTTTTTTGGAACAGACAAGAAGAAGTATCGTTGATAGTTAAGCAAGAATGGGCAGCGGTAGATTGAGCTAAATAAGAAAGTTCCTTAGAAAAGTTTTTAGCTGATCCTGAATTAGTTATAACTTTAGTTCCATTGTACAATAGCTCAAAAGATAAACAGCCCGCCTGGTAATGACGAGCGTGGGTGTCAGGAGGAGGTGAATTGGTATCCATGCAGACTTCTAACTTATTTACTTTACCAAATAAAAAATTAGTATCGTTAGAGCTGTTATCAAATTTATAACCCTTTAATTTAATAAATTTTAAAAAGTTGGAACAATCATAAAATTTGGAACCATTAAAAAGAGGAATTGTATTGTTGGCATATAAAAGAGACACAAAATTTTTACCAACAATTTCAATGTTATCTTCCAAGGTTTCTGGAACTAAATTTTGAGAAATTTTAAGACTTTCTTTAATTGCAATTAAGTGGTGGAGTAGCCAAAATTGATCTTCTATACTTTTACTTCTAACCAAACCCTTCTTATCAATCAGCTCTTTAACTAATTCATTAAGTTTTTTTAAAGAAGAATCGAGAAGTTTTTTATATCCTTCAAAGCTAGTACTAACCAAAATTAATGAAAAAATAGCCAAAACCCTGTCTAATTTGTTGCTAATGAGAGATATGTTTTTAGAAAGATGCAGTGTTTGCTTTAAAATATTATGAACCACTTTTGTTCGAAATACCAAGTCTTCACTTCTAATGGTGGAGGAAGTATTTGAAATCCAAAAAATAAGCCTGTGGGCTATGATAGTGGGATGCCAAATTTTTGAATTGTAGTTAGAAAAATTATCCAACCATCCTTGTATAATATTTTTAGAATATTCAAGATCCTTATTTGCATTTACATAATTAAGCCAAGAAAATTTATGTAAGTCATTAATACTATTTTGATCAAGATTATTTAATTTCCAAATATTTTTTTTAAATTTTAAAGCTAATAAATAGTTTTTATTACTTTTGTCTTGTAGCTCACCTAAAAAATGAGTGTTGTGAAGATCGTATATTCTCGAGACCGGTTCGGCTTTTAAGGAATGGTTATAATATTTAGTGTTAAAATAAATAAATCTATATTTATTCCTTAGAAATTTCCAAATTGCAGTTAGCCATAACAATAAAAACCCTGCTTTCATTTGTCTCTTAACAATTTCTTAATTTTTTAATATTTTTTTTAAGATCATCATTACCCGCAAATAAGGTGGTTCCAGATACTAAAATATCTACGCCAGCTTCTTTTGCTAATTTGCCAGTATCAAAATCAATTCCACCATCAATTTCAATTTCAACTTTTAAATTTTCTTCATCTATTTTTTGCCTTAGAATTTTTACTTTAGACAAAACTTCTGGCATAAATTTTTGTCCACCAAATCCTGGGTTAACGCTCATAATTAATGTAAGATCAATTAAGTGAAGAACAGGAAATATCGAGTCCAAAGAAGTATTGGGATTAAGAGAAACCCCGGCCTTTTTGCCAAGAGACTTAATAAGCTCAATAGTTTGAAGTAAGTTATCCGTGGCCTCTGGGTGAACAGTAATAATATCAGCACCCGCATCAGCGAAATTTTTTACGTATTTATGGACAGGAGCTATCATCAAATGCACATCAAAAGGTAACGAGGTATGTTTCCTTAATGCTTTAACGACAGGAGCTCCAATAGTTATATTGGGAACAAAATGTCCGTCCATTACATCTACATGAATCATGTCTGCTCCAGCATCTTCTATTTTTTTTATTTCAGTGCTTAACTGACCAAAATCAGATGATAGGATAGAAGGAGAGATTTTTATTTTTTTCATTAATACTTACTAACTTAGTATCAATTTTATTTTTTAATTTGAATTCTTTTTTATCAGTTACCCAACAGAAAGTGCTTTAATTTCAGAAGTTCTAGTGCGATCTCACTTTCTAGTGGAAATGATAGCATCCCCATTACGTGATATCCTAATATCCAAGGCATAAAATAGAATCTAAACATGAAAAAAAACCAAGCTACATAAAGGGGTATTAGAGGCTCTACAATAAAACTAGGTGTTATAATTTTGAATGGACGGATAACCGGATTGGTAAGTTTAACAAATACTTTCATAAAGAAAAATTCTGAATCTTCCCTCTGAAAGATGTTCATCGCAACTCTTCCAATTAGAGTCCACATAACTACACCTAAAATGTAGTCGACTAGTAAGATTAACGGATGAATATTACCCATGAATTTTGGTTTTTGTTGGAGTGAGTTTTGCTATTAAGGGGCGAAAAAATTCGCCCCTTAAAGAATAGTTTATTAGTTTCCTGTAACGGTTCTTCCGCTAGGGATACGAACTTCGTCAACCATTGCTTGAGTCTTCGCATCTGGTGCTGGTGTTATTAAACTAACAACCACCATAGATACTAAACTAACTAATGATCCAACGATACCGAAGGTAAGTTGAGTTACACCCCAGAATCCAGCTCCACCATTACGTACCCAAACTAGATACGCAGTTCCGGAAGCAAGACCTAGTAGCATACCTGCAACAGCTCCTTGTTTGTTCGCTCTTTTCCACCATACTCCTAGTACAAGTGGGAAGAACAATCCTGACATCGCAAAGTCAAAGGCCCAAATAACGGAACCTAAGATACCTTGGATTTTCATTGCAGCGATAGTTGCTCCAGCAAAACCAATTAATACAAGCAATACCCTTGCAACAATTAGTCTTTTTGCAGTTTCTGCTTTTGGATCAATGATCTTGTAATACAAGTCATGAGACAAAGCATTTGCAATTGCTAAAACTAAACCATCAGCAGTTGACATGGCAGCAGCCATACCACCAGCCGCAACTAGTCCTGAGATCACGTAAGGCAAACCAGCAATTTCTGGTGTAGCTAACACTACGGCTTTACCACCCATGAAAAACTCGTTTAACTCAAGAGTTCCATTTCCGTTAAAGTCGCTGACATACATCAATTTCGCTTGGTTCCAGTTTTGGTACCAATCTATCTGTTGCACTTCGGCTATTGGCTTACCAATAATACCAGTTGCAAGAGTAGGATCCATCAATGAAAGTTTTGATAGTGTAGCTAGCATCGGTGCAGTTGAGTACAATAAGAAGATGAAAAATAGTGACCATGCCACTGATCTTCTTGCCGACTTAACACTTGGACTTGTGAAATATCTCATCATAACGTGAGGTAATGAAGCAGTACCTGCCATCATACAAATCACTAATGAAATAAATTTCCAAGGCGTTGTGTTCACTTCCGAGTGAGCTTTAGTTATTCCCGCTAAGCCTTTTGGTACTGTAGCTAAGTCTGCCGCAGAGTTTTTAACAAAACCAAATTGACCCTCTAGTTCAGCAATCCTAGCAACTTCATCTGCCAACATAAAATGCGGAAAGAATCCAGCTCCCATTTTGTTACTGATCCAGAATACAGGAAGTAGGTACGCTATAATTAAAACGATATATTGCGCAACTTGTGTCCATGTAACAGCTCTCATTCCACCAAGCATAGAACAAAGTAATATACTTGCTAATCCAACATACACAGCAATCTCAAAAGGAATGTCTAGTGCCACAGAGGCGATAGTTCCCGTTGCATTGATTTGTGCAGTCACATAAGTAAATGAAGCTACAGTTAAAACAAGAACAGCAGATAGCCTTGCAGCGTTTCCACCATATCGTGTTCCAACAAAGTCTGGCACTGTGTAACAACCAAATTTTCTTAAATATGGTGCTAACAGCGAAGCGACTAGAACGTAACCACCGGTCCATCCAACAAGAAGTGCCATGTATCCATAGCCCTTAAAGTAAATTCCACCTGCCATTGCAACGAATGAAGCACCAGACATCCAGTCTGCTGCAGTAGCCATTCCGTTGAATACAGTTGGAACTTGTCTTCCTGCTACGTAATACGCACCCGTGTTCATGGTACGCGATAAATATCCAATTAATGCATAGATACCGACAGTGAAAGCAACGAATGCAATACCAATTGCTTTCGCACTTACGCCCATTTGTTCCAATATTGCCATCAATATGATGAAAACAATAAAGCCTCCAGTATATATTCCATATACTTTAGGCAAGTTGTCTATAAAATTACCTTTTATCATATTAATCCCCTCTTTCTGAGTAGCCAAACTCTTCATCAATTTTCTCTTGTCTATTTGCAAACCAAAAAATGATTAATACAAAAGCTAAAAGAGACCCTTGGCACGTCATGTAGTATGACAATGGATATCCAAGAGGCTTGAAGGAAGACGCTTGCATTTCTGCTCCGAAAAAAAAGATGCCGATTGAGAAAAAAAACCAAATTGCTAAAGTCTTGAATAGCAATCCTCTGGTTTTTTCCCAGTGTTGTGATTGTTTTGACATTTTTATTTTCTCCCTATAGTTAACTGAAAAAAACATACTTGTTTCGATCCTGCATGAAAAGCATTAAAAAACCTCGAAAAACATAGGTTTTTGTATTATATTAAACTCCAGAATGAGGAAATTAATTAAACTTAACCAATCTATCAAATAAACTAATTATGGTTTTAAAATATTCACTAAGAATTAAAGACATTAAATGGGATGATTTTAAGACCTACTTTAACACTTACTTCTTTGGTTTATTTAAATCCATTCTACCTAAAAAAAAAATAAAAAACTTAGATGACCTTAAGTCTTTTATTCAAAAGCATTCAGCATGGGTATCTCAAGTAACATTGTATGGTTATTTAAAAACAAGAATGGGAACTAGATATGTTCTTATGTTTAACGACGAAAAATTTTTAGCTTCTATCAATCTAGCTAAATGGAATATTTACAGTATAGCGTTACAGGACTTAACATTTTTTACGCTTTCATATTTAAAGGTTTTTCATAATTCACACGAAACAACAAAGGCAAAAGAAATTTACGAAGAAATTTTAAATAATGAGGTTACCAATGGAATGCCCGAAGACATTATCTTGAAGGGTAAAAATCTTTTTGAAGATAGATTAAAAAAAATAGATTGGAATAAGTATTATGTATCATGGCCATTTAACGAAAGTGCTTTGGCTTTATATGAGTGGGCGCCTATTGCTGAAAACTTAAAAACTTTAGACAGAAAAATAGTTTTAAATTCCATGATTTTAAAATGGGAAAATGTACAAAAAGAATTCTATCAACTGGTAAAATAAACATGAGCAAAAAATTTAAAGAAATGGCTAAAAAGGCGCTTGAAGAGGCAAAAAAAAGAAAAAAGTCAAAATCTGTAGAAAAAGGTCCAAAGGAAATAAATGGTCCTGCTGGACCTGAGCCTACTAGGTATGGAGATTGGGAAAAAAAAGGAATAGTTTCTGATTTTTAGATTATTTATTTAATCTATTGTCTATTAGACTTTGTACCACCGTTGGATCCGCTAAGGTTGAGGTATCTCCAAGATTAGCATGGTCATTTTCAGCAACTTTCCTAAGTATTCTTCTCATAATTTTACCCGATCTAGTTTTAGGCAGACCCGGAGTGAAGTGAATTAGGTCAGGTGTTGCAAGAGGTCCAATTTCTTTTCGAACCCATTGTTTTAAATCTTTGATAAGTTCTTCCGATCCTTCTAGGCCCGCATTAAGAGTGACATAACAATATAAACCCTGTCCTTTTATATCATGAGGGTAACCAACAATTGCTGCTTCAGCTACTTTTGGATGAGCAACAAATGCACTTTCAATTTCAGCGGTTCCTAAATTGTGACCTGATACAATAACAACATCGTCTACTCGTCCGGTAATCCAATAATAGCCATCTTCGTCTCTTCTACATCCATCACCTGTAAAATATTTTCCTTCGTAAGCTGAAAAATAAGTGTCAATAAATCTTTGGTGGTC